>JGI26470J50227_1000646_pt1 | contig 13831 bp, 23 predicted proteins | sample FreactTroBogLake_FD_50227 | JGI IMG/M metagenome (IMG submission 50227) | reverse complement strand
GAGATTATTCGGCATCTATTGGTAACAGATTTTATTTTACTGACAGCAATATGCCCAAGCAGAAATGGGACGTTTGGCGTGGATCTAGCTGGCCAGAAAATCCACCGCAGACTATGCGGCAATATAACGAACTACCACAGTTCATCAAAGATGAAATAACACAATTGTCTGGTATCACAAAACCCGAGTTTAGATTTGGATGGAGCAATATCATCAAGCACGTAGCAGATCAGGGCAATGAGTTGATATTGAATGAATACATAAACACTGCCAGTACTACCAGGATCGGCAAAGATTTGTATTTTGGGACTGACAACTACACAGATGATGTTGTTGCTCTGAAACAAAGATATAGCAGTATGTTTTCAGAATATAGATGCCACGTTGTAAACACTGGTGGGCATAGTGACGGTACGTTTTGTCCCGTAGTACCTGGACTGATTGTTAGTTTGAATGATGTTCCAACTTACGCAGACACATTCCCAGATTGGGAAGTTGTTTATTTGCCCGGACAAAGTTGGAGTAAGGTCAGGCAGTTTTTACAACTTAAACAAAAGAACAAGGGCAAATGGTGGGTGCCTGGTGAAGAACTCAATGATGAGTTTACTGACTTTGTAGAGGGTTGGCTTAATCACTGGGTCGGTTATGTAGAAGAAACGGTATTTGATGTGAATATGCTAGTCATTAATGAAAAGAATGTTGTTTGCAACAGTTATAATGAACAGGTCTTTGCAGCACTGTCACGCTATGGGGTAACACCACATATTTGTAATTTTAGACACAGATACTTTTGGGACGGAGGATTGCACTGTATTACCAGTGACCTAGATCGTGAAGGTACTCAACAAGATTATTTCCCTGAAAGAGGTTAAAATGGATATCTATCACGTTTGGTGCGATAAAAAGGGCACTATCTCAGACGCAGTTTGGGTTGACAATATGAAATCGTTCTTGGATCATCTTAAGAGCGAGGGCAAGATGGTGAGCTATAGAATCACACGTTGTAAAATGGGATTCCGTAGCATAGACAATCTGCCCGAATGGCACATTATGATGGAATTCAAAAATATGACACAGCTAGAAGCAGCATTTCAGCGTGTCGCACCTCTAGAAGGTGAGCTGGAAACTAAACACAAAAGTTTTAATCAGTTTGCTGAAAACCTACAACATGCGTATTACAGAGACTGGCCAGATCAGTTTGACAGCAACTAAAATAGGCTGTATAATATAGCAACTTTGGGAGTTTTCAATGAGTATGCATATGGCACATCCTGCACTGACTACTGGCGGCAAACGCCGTGGCAAGGTCAAGTTTCGCAATGCTGACGAGGCACACCGTGCTCGTGCGCTTGAGGCAGAATGGCGTGAGTTGCAGAAAAAGTGGGGTGTTGATGCTGACGAGAAAAAGCGCAAACGAGCACTAGAGGCTGCTCCATTGACTTACAAACTCACAGCCCCTGTTGGTCGTGGCAACACGAATCACATTCCCAGTAAAGTAACAGAAGGTGGCAGTACTGCCGCTGTGACCAAAGTCTACACAGGCACCAAAGTCAAGGGCATTGCTACAATGCACAAGTCAAATGCTGTGCCAGTGTTCTCGGATGAGGAGGCTGTGGAAATCAGCCGTATGCGCCGTGGCTAATTACTACTGTGAAATTCTCATAGAGCATGGTAAATTCCCTAAGGGCATTTACACATTTGAGATAGACTCACGACAAGGGTGGCGAGGCAGGCACGCAAAGATAGTTCAATTATCTCAATGGGTGATAAAAGAAGCCGAGGATAGAATAGTCTGGATCAAGAATCGTTCCAGAGCTACACCCGATTTACTTACACAAGATGAACTGAAGCAGTTTATGTGGGACAAGCTACAAGCAAAGGCTGTCAATGTCTGAGCGTTATCATTATTACTGCGTCACCAAAGGCAATGAGGTTCGACATCTTACCTCAAACGCTCCTCCACGCAATACAAGTTGGTACCATGCAAACTATGACATAGTTTGGTGTCAAGGTCCCCAAGGTGGAGTACGCTTGGTCCACTACAACTGGTCAAAGTTTCCCGACTGGTTACGCAAGTACGGTTACATAACCCGAGACAAAAAAGCCATGCAGGAGTTTGCGTGGGCCAAATTACGAGCAAAGGATATAAATTGAAAGTTGTATTAGTAACAGGTGGATTTGATCCCTTACACAGTGGACACATTGAGTATTTTAGAGCAGCACGAGCCTTAGGCGATCGGCTAATCGTTGGAGTCAACAGTGATGTTTGGCTTGAGCGCAAGAAGGGTCGTGCATTTATGCCGTTTGCTGAACGCAGAGCCATTGTGGGCAGTCTTAAAGATGTTGACGCTACCATCTTGTTTGATGATGCCGACGGTTCCGCTCGGGATGCTATTATTCAAGTAAAGCAGGGCTACCCCGATGCCACTGTAATATTTGCCAATGGTGGTGATCGTACTGCCGACAACATTCCTGAAATGTCAGTAGAGGGTGTGGAGTTTGTGTTTGGCGTTGGCGGAGACTGCAAAGCCAACAGTAGCAGTTGGATTCTTGAAGAATGGAAAGCACCAAAAACAGAACGACCCTGGGGCTATTACAGAGTCTTACACGAAGTACCCGGCACAAAAGTCAAAGAACTTACCATTATGCCCGGGCAAAAACTCAGTATGCAACGGCATCGAAATCGTTCAGAACAGTGGCACATTACAAGCGGGCGTTGTGTTGTGAACGAACAGGGCAACAGCGGTTATGCTTTTCCGTCCCGTGAACTGCAAATACACAGTATGTATTCTGTCCCCAATTTGGGCTGGCATCAACTGACTAATCCTTTTGATGTACCCTGCACACTTGTCGAAATACAGTTCGGCACAAGTTGTACAGAGGAAGACATTGAACGCCGATAAATAATTTTTTAGGAGTTAGAGCCAAAGTGGCTAAGGAAGATTTGATTAAACTATCGGGCAAAATTGAAGAAGTTTTACCCAACGCTATGTTCAGAGTGGTACTAGAAAACAACCACAAGATTATTGCTACTATTGGTGGCAAACTCAGACAGCATAATATACGCATATTATTAGGAGACACAGTTGACGTTGAAATGTCACCATATGACATGAACCGTGGACGGGTAGTGTATCGTAATAAATAACAGATGCGTATAAATGAAATCATAACAGAAAGCCTGGATGAAGAAGTAGTCGACGAGTGGAGCGATACAGACCGCGGTATTATTGACGTACTTAAGAAAAAAGGCTACAAATATCTAGGAGCAGGTGTTGATCAAACGGCTTTTATTGAGCCTGGCACTGGATTTGTACTAAAGATTTTTGGAACACAGGGCAAAAAGGGCTTTAGTCGTGATCATAAAATGTTCTTTGTGTGGGCTGACTTTTGCAGCAAGCATCAAGACAATCCCTACCTACCAAGAATTTATGCACACGAATCATTTCTTTGGCAGGACCCTGAAACTAAAAAGCAACATCGCTATTTGATGATACGTACCGAGCAGTTGTACAAAGCTGGAAGAATAGGTGGCACCTTAGATGATTTGGCTCGTGGGTTTGGTTACCATGACTTTAAATACGCTCTTGAAAGATATCATAATGTTACTGGTAAAAATGAACAACAACAACTATTGAAACTCTTGGGCAAACAGGGCTTTGAACGTATGACCAAAACTATTCACGAGTTGACTCAGATTGCTCGTAAAAAGGGTTGGTCCCTGGATCTACACGGTGGCAACTTTATGTTGCGTAAAGACGGTACACCGATCATAAACGATCCTTGGGTCCTTGGGTAGCTTAAAATGCGTGACATAATCGAACTATTAGAAGACAAAGAAAAACTAGAGCAGACTGCATTGCCTTATGGTCGCAGCGCATTAGCTCCTGTACTGTCAAAATCAAACATAGATAATCACTATGGAAAACTCTACAAGGGCTATGTAGACAGATTCAACAAAGGTGAGGGTGATGCTGCATTTAACAGAGCCGGGGCATATCTACACGATATCTGGTTCAGACAACTCAGAGCACCCAAGAACGCAAACGCACCTTATGACGCAAGTTTGGCCCTGATCAACAGACACTTTGGCTCGTTCATTGACTTTAAGAAAGACATGAAAGAAGAAGCCATGAAGATTCAGGGTTCGGGCTGGATCTATCTGACACGCAGTGGCAAAATCTCAGTCATCAAAAATCACACAATCCGCCACGATATCGCACTGTTAATTGACTGGTGGGAACACAGCTGGGCACTTGATTATGGCTCGGACAAGAAGAAATACTACGACAATATCTGGCGCTGCATCAACTGGGAATTCGTGAATCGTCGTATATACAGCGGTAAATAAATACTCTATTAGGACACGAATATGAGTATCAACTTTGGTAACGTAAATATCGGCACAACAGCAGGGGATGGCAGCGGTGATCCACTACGAGTTGCCTTTAACAAAATCAACTTAAACTTTGCTAATATTGCTACTGGACAACTAGACGCTGGCAATGTAGCATACACCGCAGCAAACATCAGCAACTGGAATGGAGCTCCTGCAACAGTGAGTTCCGCACTTGATCAAATCGCAGCCAGACTAAAAGCAGCAGGATTCTAAACCCCAAATAGCATAAATACTAGCAATATTTAGGCATTTGGGAATATGACTTCATCAATCTCTTTAGTTAACGTTGGAACTTCACCCAACGACGGTACTGGCGACAGTATTCGCAAAGCATTTCAAACCACAAACAATAACTGGAGCTACATAACCAGTTATACCATCACTACTGCTACAAACAACGCAGTGATTTTTGCCAATACTGGGGTACGAAAACTCGTACTTAATGGCACTGGTACATTCAGCAACGTTTGGGTTAATTTGCCAACATCAACTGCTGATGGGCAAGAATTGATACTCACAAGCATGGTCCCAATAGCCAACTGCTTTGTAAATCAAAACGGTCAATCAATCAAGTGGTTAGCAAACAATTTCAGTGCTAATGGCAATGTCACATCTCGTTTAACTTACACAACTACTAACAATACCTGGATGACATTCTAATGGCAAATCCGATTTGGCTTACTGGACAAGGACAACGTTTAGTAAATTTAGGCACAGTGACTGAGGGTTCATATTTTGAATACCCCATTGACGCCTATGATCCAAACGGGGGCAATGTTACCTACAAGTTTTTAGCCGGAGCTTTGCCTCCTGGCATTCGTATCAACCCCACTGGATTAATTCAGGGTGGCCCATACCTAAATACAGTCAGCAACGAATCTAGTTCTTACGAGTTCACAGTCAGAGCCAGCGACAGTCACGGTCTAATCTCTGACAAGTCATTCACAATGACCATTGCCAACGTGAATCCTCCAGTCATCTATCCACGAACAACTAATCTTGGACAAGTATTTGACGGGGAGTTTTATAGTCTACAATTAGAAGCAACTGAACTTAACCCCAATGCAGAGTTAACTTGGACTCTGGACAACGGAACATTGCCAGCAGGATTGGCATTGAGTTCTAGCGGATTGCTTAGTGGATATCTTGTACCTCTGGTTACGTTTGGTAACGGGGGACAACAAGGGTTTAACGCAAATCCATTCAACGAATTCTCTTACGAGAATGCTCCCTCATATCAGACAACAAACTACAAATTCACCATCAAGGTATTTGACGGGGTAAACTACGACAGTCTGACTTATCAGATCGAAGTTACTGCAAAAGACCAGTACAGCGCAGACAGCACTGTGAATAGTATCGATGATACCTACTTGACCATCGATGCCAATAATACTTACTTGCCGGTTATGACTACACCAAGTCAATCATTGCCCGAAGTGCGTAGTAACAGCAAGTTTGCATTCCAATTCCAAGGTCTGGATCCAAACGGTAATCAACTTAGCTATGCACTGAGTTTGTCCAGCAGTGGTGCTGCGGGCTTTGACGAAGGTGGTGTGCAGGGCTTTGACACAGTGGGCTTTGACCAAGAAAACTTGAGCGTACCTCCAGGTCTACAGATTGACCCAACAACAGGTTGGTTCAGTGGTACTGTTGGATCACAGAACGAAGCAGTACAAGAATACTCTTTCCAAGTCTATTGCTACGAGACAGCTTTCCCAAGTGTGGCGAGTTCTCCTGTGACTTATAATATGACCATCTTGGGTGATATTACAAATACCATCAACTGGACTACGCAGGCAAACTTGGGCATAATTGACAACGGCGCAATCAGTGAACTAGCAGTTACTGCCATAAACAATTCTGGACGTGCATTAAGCTATAGTCTGATTAGTGATGGCAGCAGTTTGCCACAAGGCCTAGAACTACAAAGCTCTGGTCTTATTGTTGGTCGTGCAGGCTTTGAGTTCTTCTCATTGGACAACGGCACAACTACCATAGATGGGGTTGTCAGTAACTTTGATAACTCATACAGTTTCAATGTACAGGCATCTGCTGTTGATGGTACATCCAGCAGTCAAAAGACCTTTACTATTCTGGTAAACAACTACAATAAGACTCCATACGAAAATATCTATGTTAAGGCGTTGCCTTCATTGGATCAACGTAACTTGTTCTTTAGTATCGTAAACAACACTGATATCTTCCCTGAAGAATTGATTTATAGACCAACAGATCCAAACTTTGGCCGTGCCAGAGATATTCGTAGTCTGTTCTTGGCTGGATTGAACCCAACGCAGGTTTCTGATTATCTTGCTGCAATGGGTACAAATACATATAACAAGCGCATTGAGTTCAGCAATATAAAAACAGCCATTGCTGTTGATGCTAAATTCAATACCAAGTATGAAGTTGTTTATATTGAACTCAAAGACGATGCAGTCTACAAAGGTTCTAGTCCATCTAACAGTAGATTAGACACAATTATCAACAAAACAACATATCCAAATAGTTTTGCAAATATGAGTAGTGTTTTACTCGATGCCACTGGTTATGCAAATGCTGGGGCTATTCCAGAATGGATGACAAGCCCACAATCAGATAAAAAGCAGTTGGGCTTTACCAGAGCCATTGTTCTAGCCTACACTGTCCCGGGAGCAAGCAAGTTAATTGCTTATCGTCTGGGCGCAAATGGCATTGCATTCAACAACATTAACTTTGTTGTAGACAGATACGATCTGGATAACTCGTACACTGCAAACTACAATACTGCAACCAAGACCTATGATTTGGGTCGTGAGACTACATTTGATAGAATCATTCGCCCAGGCACAATTGCAACCAGCGTTTCTTATGCCACTGCAGGTCTAGCATTTAATATGATTAACAATCAGACTGTTGCTCAGATTAACGCACGTGGTGGTATCGATGGAGTCACAGACTATGCCAATGGCGACACACTGTTATTCTTGCAGCAAGAAAACTATGTGGGTGAGACTGGATTATATGATGGTTGGTATTCTGGTTCTGTTATACCGGGCTATGTAGAATACATAAACAGCGCAAAATACAGTTCAGGCACCAGCGGATTCCCAGCAAACCCATTGGTGGGACAAGTAGCATTAGTTAACAACGTATATTATATGTTCAGCGTTGATTATGACAACAGTGGAAATATTCTGGACACTGTTTGGAAAGTAGCAAACTTGCGAGCCAACTTATGGACCATCAATATCAGTAGCAGCAATGTAGTTACACTAACCCCAACTACATTCTTGCGTAATGTGGGGACTGGCACAAGTGCTCAACAAGTACCATCCATGATTATGCCCAGCGACAGAGTGCAAATCAATTATGGTGAATACCATTCAGAAAGCGTAGTGTATTATAACCCAGTACTGGCTCCGGGTAACAGTGTTCCAGCATACAGCACTATACCTACATTACTTTCAGCAGCAGGATCCAATACACGATTCGACGGTTATGGCACACGTTTCATTAACAACAGAATCAAATACGAAGACCCAGAATCTGGCGACACTTGGTTGAAATTCCCCAACGAGGGTCCTTTGCTATAAATAGTTGTATAAATACAGAATACCGGAGTTTTTTCTTAAATGTCAAACATTAACCCAAATAACATCGACGGAACGTTCCCAGTTGCAGGTCAAGATAACAGCAGCCAGGGCTTTCGTGATAACTTCACAAACATTCGCAATAACTTTAGCTATGCTCAAAGTGAAATCAGCGATTTGCAAGCAAAGGCCATTACTGTCAGCGCACTGACTGGCGGAACTTTGACTAATAATATGAACTACAACCAGTTGCAATATGCTCAGTTGTTCAGCCCAAGTTATACTTACTTGAATATTGGTACTCCGACTGCTGCAACTACAGTTACTCTTGACTATAGCCAAGCTGGTGTTCAAAAGTACACTACCAACGGTAGCAATACATTGGCATTTACTAACTGGCCCGCAAGCGGTCAGTTTGGTCGTTTGATTCTTTGGGTCAACGTCACAAATACCAACCACGTCATCACGCTGCCAATCACAAGCCCGGGCGTTACTATTGGTCTAAATGAGATTGCTGGAGCAAATATAACTGCTGGCACTATCACTTTTGATCAAGTTGGTAACTGGTTCTTTGAATTTGTCACAGTTGACGGTGGTTCTAACATCACTATTAACGACCTGACTCGTAACTATGCAACACTGCGTGATCCTGGACTATATTGGAATGACGAGATTACCCCTACATTGTTGATTGGATACGGTCAAACTCAGACCGAATTCCAAACTATCTTGTCCCTAGAAACAGGGCAAGATGCAGTCAGTGCTAGAGGCAGCTATAATGCAGTTGCTGTGGGCAACTTGACTCTGGCAAACATCAACGCACCATACATTGACACTGGTGTAATGGGTGGTTATACTGTAAGCGCACTGCGCGGTAACTTGCAGACAGCTACATTAACTGCTAGTAACAGCAACGACTTCTTGGGTTACTTGAATGGTGTTACATATACTGGTAACATCAACAGCTATGGTAACTATCAGTTTACACAAGTAAGTAGTATTGGTTTCTATGCAACAGGATCAAACGTTCTTGCTGGTCTAGGTGGCAATATTGCCATGTTCACTCACACCCCTGGTACAGTGGGTAACTTGATGGTTCAGGCTGTGGGTATCGAAAACGACCAAAGTATCAAACTCTTTGGTAACGTGACGCACAACGCTGGTTTTGTCGACACTGGATATCAATACGCAAGTCCATCTACTGGTTTCTGGGCTAACATTCTTCCAGGCAAGTCACGATTCATCATGGATCCTTCTACGACTTTGGCTTCTGGTGGTGTTACTCTACCAAACTGTACAATTGATGGAACTATTGTCAGTATCCATAGTACACAAACTGTCACAGCATTTACTGCCAACACGTTACAAAGTGGTACTACGATTGTCCCAACAATCAGTACCATCGCTGCTGGTACAGGGGTAGATTACTTCTATCACGCTATAGAAAACAAATGGTATAAAATTCGCTAATCACTAGCCGAAACCACTTGACTCCTTGCTCATAGTAATATATACTAAGCAAGGAGTTTTATTTTATGCATCCCCTACTCAATGATTTAAGCAAGTTGTCTGACGATGAATTGCACAAGAAACTTGCCGAACTGAATAAACGGTTTTCGCAAGCGTATCGAATGGGCCCTTATCAAGTAATTCCACAACTACAGATGTTGATTGAAGACTACAACAACGAAGTCTCAAAACGCAATGCCAAGAAAATGCAAGAAATGCAAGAGAAGTTTGACAAAGCAGCAGAGAAGGGCGATGGCAAGGGCTTAAAAGGAATTATTGACATAGGATGAACTACGATCAATATGGCCAATGTTGGACAACTACTGATGAGTTGTTTGAAATGCTTTACAAAACACCAGACTTGGATATAGGCAAGTTCTATGTTAAGTTTGGCAGTGAAGATGCTCGTGAGATATTCAAATACAATGACAGCGTAAAAGATTTCTATGCTCCATTCCCCAAATTGCTTGTACAGCGTGAAATCAATGCCACAGTAGAAGAATTTGATGAACAGCAGCAGAGCAATTGGTATATGCCCACAGAGTATAAAGAAATGGATATTGCACAATGGGTCTTGGATCAGTGCAAGACCGATGCAGAGCTACAGCGTGTAGGCGAAGAATTGCTATTATATATTGACAGAGACCTGATTGATTTGTTAAAATATCTCAAATACTTTGTTGACACTATGAGAGCAAATAATGTCGTATGGGGATTGGGTAGGGGTAGTAGTGTAGCAAGTTATGTGCTATACTTGATCGGAGTACACAAGATTAATTCGATGTATTACGATTTAGATATACGAGAATTCTTAAAGTAAATATTAGTACAGGAGAAATTATGTCAAACAAATACAGAACAGCGCACGGTAAACAGTTAGACATTGACAAGCTACGTTTGGTCAATGAAAAGACTATTGCTGTTGGTAATATGAAAGTCAACGCCCGAGGAGACCAATTGGGTCAGGGTGGCAAAGTGATTGCTACAAGGAACCAAGTTATGAATCAACAATACAAAATTCAGGGCACTGTTATCAGCGACAATATGCCACAACAAGTAATGGAAAATGTTGCACCCGATGGTGAGAGTTTTGACCCACCAGAGCAAGAAGAATTGATTAAACCAGTCGAACCAAAACTTCGTGGTTCGTTGGCAGACAGCATTGCTAAACAGGCAACTGTTGAACAAAAGCCAATGGACAAAGATATGTACAAACCAAAAGGCCCACAGAGGATCTAATGAAAAAAGCAGCATTTGAAGCAAAGAAAATCGAACAAATTCGAGCATTGAACGCTCACGTGTTGGTCACTGATATGTACTTTGGACAACGCAGACTCAGCAGCGGTCTAATTCTGTTGAATGATGACGGTAAGGGTGAGGGCATTCGCCCACGTTGGGCACGAGTATTTGCCATTGGCCCAGATCAGACCGATGTTAAGATTGGGCAATGGGTTCTGGTAGCTCACGGGCGCTGGACCAGAGCCAATGACATTGAAATCAACGGTGAGAAAAAGCAACTGCGCCGTATTGACCCCAACGACATTTTACTGATTAGTGACACTGAACCATCTGATTCAGAAGGTCTTAGTGACGCAGTTAGCATCCACGCAAAATCACTGTAATGGGATATCATAGAGACTATGACGACAACGCCATACTGTATGGCGTTTGGTCAATGCGGGCTGAATTGCTGAACCCCAGAACTGACAGCTATGTTGCTTGGGAAACCAAAACAAGACTGTACCAGCTGAAATGGTTGATTGACGATACACTAGCTAAAAGTGCTACCTTTGCAGGCGAGACCGAATGGCTTGACGCAGAAGAAAAGAAAAGAGTATGGGAAATACTGAATCAGAAGTAAAATGTACAGTATGCCGTCAGTCATACATCCCAGATTGCAATTACCATCAAGGGCGTTGTCCAAATCATCCCAAACGACCTTTCCCAGTATGGTTGCTTTTGCTGGCAGCTCCGTTTATAATTGCTATATGGGTTGTAATGAACCCCAAGAAATTTTGGGAACAAGTTAAGAAAGATTTGGAATTATAATGACTCACGAAGAATACCTTGAGCAGTTAAGAGCTGTGGCACCAAAGACTCCCGAAGAAGCCCGTGCTTTCCTTAAAAGTCTTGGCCTGCTTAAAAAGCGGCGTATACTTGAAGGTCAAGAGCGTGAACAAGTACTAACCATGTTGCGACTGCTAGGTCCCGGTGAGGCGTCAAACAATCAACGTGTCTGGACTAGATCGTGGCGTGTGGGCGACATTGAATACAACCATCACGTGGGCGATGGTTTTGCAGAACTAGAAGAGGTAATAGACGATGATGAGTGACGGTGGAAAAGGATCTAGTCCAAGACCATTTAGTGTGAGTCAAGAGACCTTTGGCAACAACTACGATGCAATTTTTAGAAAGAAAGAGATGACACCACGTGTTCAAGAAGACAAAAAAGAATTCGGTAGCTGCGGTTGTGGGCGCAGTCCTGACGGCAAGTGCTGCGGATGGCACGGTCTCACGGAAGCAGACTATCAAGAGGCTTTGGCAGAATATAACCGACGAAACGGTATTGATCCCGCCAACCAATAACTACGATTGTTATTGCTATAGATGCAATAAAGATCGAAAGGTAAATGGCATTCCATTTGCGTTGACTCGTATGATCTTGTGTCCCGACTGCGGTAACAAACGTTGCCCAAAAGCAACTGATCATCGCCTGTCTTGCACCAACAGCAACGATCCAGGACAACCAGGAAGTAGATATCAATGAACGAACGAATTCAAAAAATTGCAAATGAATCTTTTCAATATGCTAGTGAACAATCTGGGTTATTTACTTCGAAGTTTATGGAGCATTATGACCAAAAATTCGCAGAGTTGATTGTTCAGGAATGCTTAACTTTTGTCAGACCTAATAGTTATTTCCAAGCGTACCCAGACAACATGATTGGTGGTGAGGATGGTGTTAGACTTTTAGAAACCATTACGAATCAGATTGAAGAACATTTCGGAGTTAAATGATGCAACTGGAAGATTTAGAACACATTTTCAAACCACAGATACAAGAAGGTACTGTGATTCTCTACTATATGTTAATTGATGGTGAACATAAACTAGTAGAGCGATGCCCGTCCAATCAATTGGCATCACTGTTACCGATGCTGGACAATTTTGTCTACGCTGGCACTGAAGCCAGAATACCCCGATTTACAAAATGAACGAACAAATTAAACAATTGATGCAACAAGCTGGCACAGACACCAGCGGCAAATGGATGAGCATTGACAATGCCGAAAAGTTTGCTTGGCTTGTCATCGAACAGTATAATAAAGAAATTAAAGAATCTCGTAGAGAGACAAAACGCAACCTAGGCTACAGCCGCATTGGAGTAAACAACGTATGATAGAATTATGGACAGAGAAGTATCGCCCTAAACAATTGGCGGACTATGTTTTTACAGACGCAAATCAACGACAAATCGTTGACAGCTGGATCAAAGATGGTATTATCCCACATATCTTGCTAAGTGGCTCACCTGGCACTGGCAAAACAACGTTAGCCAAAGTTCTTATCAATGAACTTGGGGTTGATAGCTATGACTTCTTGCAGATTAACGCAAGTCGTGATAACGGTGTAGACTTTATCAAGACCAAAGTCGAAGGCTTTGTGCAGACAATGCCGTTTGGCAAGTTCAAAGTCGTGCTAATGGACGAGGCAGATTATCTGTCACACAACGCACAGGGCATTATGCGTGGCTTGCTTGAAACTTACGCAAGCCAGGCACGATTCATCTTTACTTGTAATATGCCACACAAGATCATGGATGCGTTGCATTCACGTTGTCAGGCGTTTCATATTGAAAAGCCAGACACAACTGAATTCACAGCCAGAGCGGCTACTGTTCTTGTGACTGAGGGCATTGAGTTTGATTTAGACACACTGGACTCGTATGTGAAAACTTGCTATCCAGACCTTAGAAAATGCCTAAATGTCTTGCAGGCAAACAGTAAAACAGGTGTATTAAGTCTGCCATCAGAGAATGATAAATCAGTGCAAGATTGGAAACTGTCTGCTGTCAATCTATTCAAGCAAGGCAAGATCAGAGATGCCAGATCAGTGATATGCACAAACGCCACGACAGAGGACATAAACACTCTGTTTCGCTGGTGCTACGACAATCTTTCGTTATGGTCTGATTCAGTTGAAGGACAAGATGAAGCCATCTTGATAATTCGAAAAGGACTGGTAAATCATAGTATGGTAGCAGATCCGGAAATCAATGTCAGCGCAATGATTACCGAACTAAGTCAAATAGGAAAATAACCAAAGCGACATATCCTGAATAAATAAA
>JGI26470J50227_1000645_pt1 | contig 13844 bp, 24 predicted proteins | sample FreactTroBogLake_FD_50227 | JGI IMG/M metagenome (IMG submission 50227) | reverse complement strand
ATCCTGCCTGATTAACTCTGCAAATTTAATCATGTCAGGGTGCAGGTCTTTAAAGCCGCTAATAACGCCCGCTTGTTCAGCAAGTTTTTTGATTTTGTCATTCATCTTCATCAACCTTTTTGGTAATGAACTCGTGATATTCATCGATCAGATGATCCAATCCTTTGAGTCTAAAGAATTCATCTGTCCATTCATCGAATTGTTCATTGGTTGATTCACTTAAACCCTCGTTGTATTGCAATCGATCAACCTCCAATGACAAGGCAAAGTTACGGGTGCATATCATGCGGTGTGATTCGAGCATTTCTTTAGCCCATTCTGGCATCATTGCTGCCGCTTTTTCTTGTAATTCAAAGTCATTCATCTTTTACCTCTTTCCTGAGTGCATTAGCTTCCTTCACTAACGTGACCATCTCGTCGTGGTGGATTCTCCCTACCCAACAATGCCCCTCTTTGTAAAAAGCAATATCAAGTAGGTGTGTCCCATCGGTTGAGTGAACGGGTATAGGTATATGCCTACTATCTTCAGTCACCCATGCCATCCTCGATAACCCAATCAGTTCTTGTTCAGTCATTTATTCTTCTCCTTAGCTTCTTCACGCTTGATGCCTTCGTCTAGGATGTTATCGAGCCATTTTTCAGTTGTTCTAAACAACTCCGTAAAGTGTTCACGCATGTATCGGTAGCGTAGTGCGTCACGCTTAATCTCCGTATCCATATTTGTAAACGACTCTACTGATACGAACTGCAACTTCTTCATTAACATCCTTTGCAGGTTGTCTATCGTATCGTTCTGAATCTCAATCTGTTTGTGTAGTGCCTTCCAATCTCTTTTCATTTGAACCTCTTTTCCTGTTCTCGTTACAAGCAAAGCACCGCCATCTGTTTCTTTTTGTAGCAACTACTTCCCCTGCATCAGCAGGTTTCATAGACTGACAGTTTGTGCAGTACCGTTTATTTAATACGTTGATTTCGGCATTACGAGCAATCGTTCTCGTGTCGTTCTTTTCTGACATACTTCCTCTTTGGTATTGTGGCTATGCCCCCATCGGGTTTGGCGTACTTCGCAGCTATCATTGCATCTGCCACCTCGTAACAGGCTTCAGCATCGTCCTCATAAAACTGGTTTAGCCCGATGCAACTAATCATTGCAAACGCTGCAAACAGATCACGCAAGTCTTCGTCATTCATTTGATGTTTCCCTCCTTTATCTTTTTAATACGTTCGGCTTTACGTAGGTCATGGCTGTGCAGCTTCTTACCTACGCTCTTGGGCACTTCACCTGCGGCTTCGGCTACTTTCGCAGCTTTCTTACGGTTAACAACTTTACCGTTACTTAACTCAAACATATGCTTCGATCCCTTCGCCTTCTTACCTTCCTTGGCGATCAGTTCCTCATGCGAATATGCTTTGCTCGGTGCTTCAACGATCTTGCCAGACTTTTCACGAATGGCAGGAACTTTTACGGTTAACTTCTTTGATGCCATGGTAGACTCCTAAAATGTGGGGGAATAACCCCCATATGTTAATCCCCATTGTCGAATTCGACATCTACTTCGTGGGGTGCAGTCTCTTCAGGCTCATCGTAGTTAACCACGTCCCCTTCACGCCGTATCGGTGCTGAGCCGAATCCCGCCTTCAGTAACTCGTTAGCGTAATCCTCAAGCGAAATACCTAGGGCTTTAGCCATAGCGACCTGAGACGAATTCAACTTAATCCTTGTCATGGTCAGCTCCACTTGGATTCGAGATACTTAACGATAGCCATAGCTTCGATGTAACGGTCTCTGTAGTTATCTTTCTGTAACTCGTTGTATTTCTTTTCCAGTTCCATGTATCGCTGATGCCAATCTAAGCACCATGCGTTTAGTGTCTCGATCTCTTTCTGGGGGTCATCTACCTGCATGGTAAACGTGTTGCCGTTGATGTCTCGTGCGGTATACGTCAACAACTTTTTCTTTGTATATTTGCGTCTAACCACAGGCTCAACTTTTACAGTTGGGTCATCACCATACCCCTTCTTAACACAAGAGCGCAGGTTATATATCGAGCGTAACGATATGCCTAGCTTCTTTGACATATCCGCAGGGGATATGTGAGGGTCAGTTTTAAGTAGTGCTTCTACCTTTTGAATCTGTGTTTGTTTTGACATCGTTTTCTCCTGTTGTCAATAAAGAATGAAGATCACTTACGTTATCTTCTCGTACTACTACTGCTACACCACCCGCATCCCTTATCCGTTTAAGGTTAAGTTCTTGCAGGGCAGTTGTCTTGCCCTTTCCCGCTTTAGCTTCAATGCCGAAAAAATATCCGTTATGGCAAACTAAGAAATCAGGTGCGCCTTGTGTCCCATAACCGCCGGTCACTGGCATCACGTAGTAAGCGCCAAGCGCATCAAGCACTTGGCGTATCTGTTTCTTAACCTTCCGTTCCGGCGTCTCTGCCATCGCTGTCGTAAACCCAAAATATATTTTTACTTATGCGCCTACCTATCTCATCAACCTCTGCATTCTGTTGCGTATGGTCAAGTAACATAAGAACCGCAATTTTATCTTGCACCCACTTCGGTAGGTTGTCGACATTATCATATGTCATTTTCAATTTAGGTGCAAACTTTTCTAGTAAATCGTAGCAATCTGTTTTAACAGAATTGTTTGGATTTATTTCTATACGGTAGATGGGTGTCTCCCTCACCATATCCAATGCACGTTCGGTGAGCGCAGGTATTTCGGTAAACCTACCCTGCTCCACAAAGTATGCCGTGAATAGATCATGTAGTATCCTCGAATAGGTGAACTGCTTATTGGCTGCTTTCATACTAGCCACGCTCCACATAGAATGTTGTCTCGTCGATCTTCTGTCCAACCCGTGCGACATACTGCTTATCATCTAAGATGTTAAGGACAGATATACTCCCTGCTATATCCTCTGGTAAATCCGACATAGCGCAGGTAATCTGTGGGCTAACAAAGGTAGGTTTACCGTTTCTACGTACATCACTCACCTCTTGCACGTCAACGTACATGTCCTCACCCACCTTGCGGAAACGCACGAACAACATCTGCACCACACGGTTATCCTCCTCGGCGAACTTATTTACCGCCTCCTCTACGCTACTTGCCGCCTTCCTGAATGCCTCGGTCTTAAACTCTATGCCTAGCTTCTTAAGGTGTAGTATCTCCGCAAGGATAGACTTACTATCGTATCGCAGGTCATACGCAATAGCATCCATCTCCCGCAGGGCTTTATCGTAAACGCTTTGTACTTTCGACCGTGCATCCACATAGAATGCAGTAGCCAACTCCTTGTGTGTATACGGCACAATATATTTACATGCGTTCTTCGCAGCCTTCTTCGCATCTAACGTCATCACCATGTGGTATTGGTCACGATGGTCAGCGAACTTCTCATTGTGAATCTTGCGGCTATACACACCATACGAGGAGTTAGTGTCATCCCCGACTGCATAGTTATTCCACCCGACACGACCTAAGTCAAACGGATACTCGTCCATGTAAATACAGAACTCGTTAATCACCGTGCAAGCTAGACCTTCAGGTAAGGTTGCCCTGATACGTTCAAAGTTAGTCGGATACACCTTAACATGTGGCATTGCTTTACCCAGTAGCTGCATAAGTTCAACCATCTCATACACCACAGGATAATCACCATACCAATTACTCCATTGCGCCTCACGTGAGGACTCTTGCGCCTCACTAATCCTACCTGCGTAACGCTCATCATTCAAAAACTCTTTCATTATTTTTAGCTTAGCCATGTCATTCTCCTTATTCAATATGTATAGTTACGCCAACGTTAGCCGTAACGCTCTTGTTACCCTGTATGCACCACAACACAGGCACAGACCATTGGCCCCATGACCCACCCAAGTAACCATCGGTTAACACAACAACACACTCGGGCTTGATGCCATGCTCAGCCATATACAACGGCACACACTCCACATCCGTGCCGCCACCTCCTGCGGGTTTAGTCGATTTAACCAACTCGCTTAACTCGTCTTGTAGATACACCTCCTCACGACACACAGCCGTATCCCAGTACACCACTCGCACCTTGCTTGGGTGCACCTGATCGCAGATACCTTTAACTTCTGTTAAGAAACTATTGAGTTCTACCTGACCGATAGACCCCGACGTATCTATAGCCACCACGATCTCACCGATAGCCTCGCTAATCGAACTCGGCATGAGCATACCCATCCCTACGTACCTACGATTAACCTTGCGCCATGTCGAGTAGTCCTTACCTGCACAAGTTGTTGTCACGTACTCACGTAATAACTCACGCCAATCCTTCTTGGTTTCTAATAACTCACCGATGTCACGCAACCCACCTGTGCCAATCTTGCCCGCCATGATCGCACCTTGCCGTATCGCCTCGTCAATATCTTTAGCCAAAGCCTCGGCTTCTGCAGCGTCCATCTCTTGTGCGCCCTCCCAGTCATGCTCATCGAAACCAGAGACCACAACCTTGACGCCTCCGTTACCAGAGTCATTGCTTGGCGGTAACAAGTCAAACACCTGCTTCGTATCCATACCCGCATAGGCATCGTCATATAGCCACGACTCACGCATCTTTATCCACCCAGACTTGTGTGCATCTGTATGCACAAGTTTGTGGTTTATCACGTAGTCACACGCACGATTAGTACGGTTGTGGTCAATGTCGCTGAGATGCTTCCACGTAGTAAGATGTCGGTACATCTTGTGATAACACTCGTGCAGTATTGCGAATCTAAATTCGGCATCGCTTAACCCTTCGACAAACTCACGACCATACAACTCATCACGTCCGTTCGTACATGCTGTCGGTATGTTATCGACCACTTGTTTCTTACCTATCATCAGCACACCGGCAAGCGCAACGAATTCGTCACGACCTATGATGTCAGTCGTCGCCTTCATCAGACGCTGCTCTACTGTTAGTTGTCTACCTATTGATAACATGTTCGTTCCTTATTTTTTATCTGCGGCAAACAGATAGTTATTGTCCATTGCCCACTTGGTGAACTTGGGGTTACTCATCACCAGACTCTGCTTGCTGTACTTGGGGCTGCGTACCTGCATCGCAAACAAACTCTGTGCTTCCTTGTCCAAGCGGTTTACGTAGTCCATCCATGGGTCAATGAAATCTTTAGACATCGTTGCCAATGCCCGATAGACCACCATCACCGTAGCCGATGCGCTCTTAGGTATCTTCGCTGAAGCTGGTGAGTTCTTGATCTCTTCATGACGTGGTAACTCGTCAACGAGTGTTATGAAAGCCTCCAGATCTGCACCTGCACGTGCACCGAGTGTGCCCATTAAGTTAGACTTCAATGCGTTCTTACTGATGCTGTCCTTCTTCCACAACCAATGGCTTGCTAACTCCAATGACCGTGGTGTAACGAATGACGCACGTTGTGACTTAGGATGGTAGATGTATGGGTTGCCACCGATCTCATCGTCAGGGTTCTTGACCTCCTCGAATGATTGAAACAACTTACTACCAAACTCCTTAACAAACATAATGATGGCAGGGAAAATACCTGCGTTGATTGCAAAGTCCTCGACCCACTCGTCTGCGGTAGGCTTAGCCATACGCACCGTTGTGATGCGGTTCCGGTGATGCGGCATCAGTAGATCGCCTACGTTCTCACCACCTAAGTTTGTTGTGGCAAAGACCAAGCTGTCCTTGTGCATACGCTTTGTACCAAAGGCACGTTCTAACATAATGCGCATCATGCCATTCTTAACTGCAGGATTCGCCTTACCGAACTCGTCGATCATCAGGATGACAGGCTTATCAAGATGCAGACCCATCTCCTCGTTAGGTACGAACCGCACGAAATCGTCCGTGCTATCTTCGCTTAGTATCTTAGGCAGCATCAAGTCGCCTAAGTCCTTGGTTGTGCAGTCAAAGTAGCAAGGTGTGTGAGTCGGTAGTTTCTGGGCTAGTATCTTCAGGATAGAGGATTTGCCTGTACCCATGTGACCCTGCACAAGGGTAGTCACGATGTTGCCCGTTGCCATGATCGAGTCGACGATCTCGCTGATTGATTGTGCGAATAACTGCTCTGCTGATTGTGTCATTTCATTTCCTTTGTCAATTGATTGAAGTACTTAGTGCCGATTGTGTGATGGGGTATGTACCCCATAGGTTGTTAAGGTGTAATACTATTTACTACCAACTAAACTCTTTCATTAACGCATCGACCTTGGCTTTAGTATCTAAGCGCAAGTCGTCGTCCTCCCGCAGGGCATCGGGTGTGATACCTAGCAAGGCGTTCTCTATCTTGACCTTGGCTTGCCGCATCTTGGCATCGTCGGTCACGTTAAACTTATCAAGCAAGTCGATCATGTCCTGCACGTTAGTGACAAGTGTGTCCCTGAATATCTGTTTCTTATCTCCGGCTAGCTTGGCACTCATGTTACTGAGCGCATCGTATGTCCTGTCCCACACGTCCTGATATGCTTGGGCGAGGTTGTCTTGGTAGAACTGTGCGTATGACTCCTTAAGCTGTGCTTGCGCCTCGTTACCCACGTCCACCCTGAAGTCGCCTACGTCTGGCACAGGGCAGTACTTGACTGAGAACTTATACTTGTTAGCAATCTCGTCCTTGCTCGGGTAGTCCTCGATGTTAAATAGTGCGCCAAGTTTTATCTGTGCACGTGCGATCATGTTGTCATAGTCTGCGAGTGCTGTCGCCACAAGCTGCCTGAACTCCTGCTCCAGTCCTGTGATGTGCTTCTGATAGTCAAAGTACATCGGCGTAGTCAGTAAACGCAGCCCGCTATCTGACCATGGCATCGTCGCATAGTAGTGGTATGTCCGTGCGTTACCTGCATACTTACCGATGGCTTGGAAGTGCGGCTCATCAGCGATTAAGTTCTTATGGTAATTACCTGCACGGGTAGTCGTCTGCTTCTGCACGTCGATTTCGGCAGAGACGTTCTTGTCGAACTTGCGTCCCGTCCATACTGAAATGTTTAACTCCACGAGCATGGCAGATGAGGATATGGTTGGTACGTTGTGTACCACGGGGTTGGTTAAGTTGCGCATAACGTTATGCGAAACGTGTGTTAAGTCGTTCATGGTTATTTCCTTATGTGTAAGTGAAAAGTTGTACTGCTTTGTTAATACGCTTTATCAACGTATGATACATTATACTACTCTTTGATAGCCAAGGTCAATCTTTTAGGGTATGAGGGCGAGCTTATCTCCTATTGATTCATAGTTCGTATCAAACTCGGTAGCTATTTCTGTACGGGTGTAGATGTCATAAGATATTTCGCTTAGCAAGTCCTCTGCACCATCCCTTTCATGCTCGATGTCAGCCACCTCCTCACCAACACGCACGAACGTCCACGCACAGTCATCGGGGAATCGCTGCACTGCAAACACCCTTAACCACTCGTGTGCTTCCATGCTGGCAATCACGCGGATGTGCTTAAACATCTCGTACCATTTAACGTCTGCCTTATGGAAGTTGACACAGTAACGCTCCTCGACGGGGTCGGAATGCCGCATATCAATACTGCACTCACGCAATGCCTCTGTTTTGTGCCCACCATTCACCATGACAAGCGCAATAAACTCGTTAATGGTTTTCTTATCCCTGAATATGATGGTGTATGCCACCTCTGATCTGTATCCCATATCATCCTCCGTTCTTCATCCCACCGAATTTTGTTCTCGGCATGGTGATGAGTAGTCGACGCTCGTCCATGGATTGCAAGTGCACGAGGGTATCTGTCCAACCAATGACGCAGTACGTGCGCCGCCCGATACGCTTGATGTCGCCCGTTTTCATCGCATCGCTCCATCAAAGCCAAGCACAAAGACGAATACGCAGTAGACCATGATGCCAACAACTAAGGCGAGCGGGAGCAGCGAGATATATTCTGATAACTTGTTTTTCAGATACTCAGTCTCGTCTCCATCGCAGATATGAAACGGGTTAGCGTAGTCCGCATCCCTGAACGCATCCTTGGCAGAGGATTTGATCTTGCTTCTGTGCCACTCCATGAGCGGGTCTGTGCCCTGATAGGGCTTGGCGAGTTTGGTGATTGATTCTTTAGAATGCTTCATGTGTATCTCCTTGGGTTGTGGATAAGTCGTGCATTGCGTCATCATAACCATGTGCGTAGTCGGCACTCTTGTTATGTGCTTGTAGGTTAATCGTCTCGTTGATTGCGTCTTGGTATCCTTTGAAGTAGTCAGTCATCTGTGCAATCCTCCTTTGTTATTGATGCCTTTTAAATCGTCCATGTCGGTGATGAGCATGTAGTTAGATTTGTGCATCGGCACGATAGTGTGCTTGCGCTGCTTGGCATGTTCTTCACCACAGGTCAGGCACAACTTATGACCGAGTGCCCAACGTTTAGGGGCGATGTCGTCGCCACAGGTACGGCAGAGGTGTACGGCTTTCATATAATCTCCTGTTAAGATGTTTACTGCAAGTAATGTTACGCATAACGTTATGCGATGCAGGTACAAATGAATCAAAGCAATGCCCGACTCATTGATAATATTATAACCTAACAGACTATCAAAGTCAAGTAAATAGTATTAAAGAATATTATAAGTTAGTATTATATTATATTGAACCTTTTTTTATATAATGTTCGGGGTATTGTTCTAGGTACAAGTCAATGTTCATGCGTATTGTCGGAATGTTCGTTTTGTACCCTATACGGTTGTGTGTCGACCAAATTTAGAAAAGAAGAGGTCTCGTGCGAGTTTTTTCTGGTTTTTCTTTTTTATTTTGCCAAACTCGCTCAAACATGGGTTCAACCACCCCCAATCCGACAAAGCGCATGAATGTTAGATTGTACCTAGAACAATACGAGGTTCAATCGCTGATTTGACAGAACATTCTCACAATGGTACATTGACCAAATGGTACATTCACCATGACAAACCCTAACACAGAGGTACATTATGACTAACCAATACCAAACCAACCTGCGTAATTTTGCACAAGGGAACATTACCGAAGAGAACATCGAGGGTAACTTTAAGATGATTCGGACAAGGCTGCCTAAGTATGTGTTCGATGAATTATCCATTTTGGCACTTAGGAACAATGTAAAAGTCGGACGCATTATGATCGAGATATTAAGGCGTGTTGCGGATAAACAGATTGAGAAACGCAAAGCCAATGAAGCCAACCTAGCCGAACTCGAATGACCCTGTGCGTGACGCTGACCCAAGTCACTGGTTACAAAACGCATAACGTTATGCGCAACGTTGTGAAGCCGAATCCGGACGATGACCCTGTGCGTGACGCTGAATTAAGTCACTGGTATCAAGTCGCATAAGGTCATGCGAAACTTTTTGAGGACAAAAAAAAGCCCCGCCGAAGCGGGGCTAAGTGTTGCTAGGTATTACTTGCTAGCTTTGGGGTCTAAAATCTTAGTGTGAATCGAGAGTGTTTTAAGTGCTTTTATATCCTCGACAATGCCTAAGTAACCATTTTTGCTCTTACCAAGTTTATCGAGTGCCACCTTGATCGCACGTAAGGCTAAGATCTCATATGATGCCTTGGGATCTTTTGCCACCTTATCACCTGCAGCAATTCTACGCTTGAGTGCAGCTTTCAAGTTATTGTAGTCAGTGCGTACCTTCTCGTTTAACACACCTTGCGCTACCAGATTAGATACACTTAAGGTTTTTGGTTCAGCACGCCATAACTTGCTAAGCGATGCGTCATTGTAACCCTCGACAATGGTATCTCTAATCTGATTCATAAAAATAACGCCTTGCTTGTCCTCCTTCTCGTTGACCGCAACAAAATGCTCGGGGCGCTTACCATTGGCGTACAAAGTATCGATTAGAAAATTCGAGGCTTTGCGTTGCTCCTCGCTCAGGTTTGCCCANTCTTTCAAAAAACCGATTTCCTGAGAGTCTAAAGCGTAAGGGTTATGCTTAGCGGTAGTGTTAGCTAACGACTTAACTTGTTGATCGATAGCGTTGACGGTTTGTTTTTTAGCGTTTGACATGATTGTATTTCCTATTAAGATAATGTCGTAAGCGAATGCCCCGATCCATTAACCATAGTTTACTATAGTTTGTTAATGTTTGTCAAGCGCATAATGTTATGCGCAACGTTGACCTAGGGCATTTTGCGGCCTAGTAATCTAGGGGGAAACTCGACCCCCACCCCCCGCTTTTTGAGAACGGTTCCATCCAGTCTGGCCTAATTGCTAATTTCCACGAGCAATACTCAACTTTTTCATTTTCGACCTAGCTTATAGGGTTAACCCTAATATAGGAACACCCCCCGTCATGTTTTTTAAGTACCTAGCTAAAAAAATTTTTTGTGTGTATACTCCGTGCATCTTCATCACGTCGGACATGACAAGATGCAACTACACGTAGAGCCAGACTTGGCGATACCGTTTCCGGATGACAACCCGGTGCTGGCTAACTTTATAGAGAAAGCCCAAGCAGCCTGTAACTCTGCCGAGTTACTTGGGTTGGATATGACGTCGACCCAAGAAGATAAGCTCGATGCCGAGCAAGCGGTCTATCAGATTGCCGCAAACGAAGAGAAGGCGACTAAGAAACTCATTAAGCGAGACCTTCGCCCTGCCACTTACCATGAAGTTAAGAAAGTTCTAGATGAATTTTCGGTGCGGGTGGTCGACAACGCCATGCAGATTCGGCTTCTTGTAACTAATAAACTTATTATTGACTCCGATTCCCCTGATGATCGCACCCGTCTACGTGCTTTAGAGCTGCTGGGTAAGATTTCTGACGTAGGATTGTTCGTTGAGAAGTCAGAAGTAACAGTCAATAATCGCTCCACAGAAGATTTGCTTGTATCTATTAGGTCTAAGATCCAGAAATTAATGCACCCCCGGGGTGTCGAGGATGCGCAGATCGTAGAAGTTAACGGTGAAACCGTTGATCTAGACAAAGAACTTGGGGCAAAAGACGACGATGATAGTCAATTCGACTGATTATTCCTCGCTTACCGATGCGGAGCTAGACTTTTTAGCCCAGAATTTGGATGCCTTTAGTGAAGAAGAGGCAGCAGAAGTCGATCTAGTCTTAAATATTATCGCCGAGCGCACCAGCGCCCGTGCTTGCTACGAAGATCTCATAGAATTCTGTAAAAAAATGCAGCCAGACTACAAAGTTGGGGCGCATCACCGCAAATTAGCGAACTTATTGATGCAGATTGAGTCCGGAGAAGAGGATCGGATCTGCGTAAACATCCCACCACGTCATGGCAAGTCACAACTCGTCTCTATATATTTCCCAGCTTGGTTTTTAGGGCGAAATCCGAACAAAAAGGTGCTGATGGTCTCTCACACCACGGACTTGGCGGTGGATTTTGGTCGAAAGGTGCGTAACTTAATTGACCAACCTGCGTATAAACAGATATTCCCCACCGTTACCTTGGCGCAAGATAACAAGTCCGCCGGTAGATGGAACACCAACATGGGGGGTGAGTACTTTGCTTGCGGTGTGGGTTCAGCCCTTGCGGGCCGAGGTGCAGATTTACTATTAGTGGACGACCCACATAACGAACAAGATATTATTAACGGCAACTTTGACGTTTTTGAGAAAGCCTACGAGTGGTTTACCTACGGTGCACGTACTCGTTTGATGCCGGGTGGTCGGGTAGCGATCATTCAAACCCGTTGGCATCAGGACGATTTGACCGGTAAAGTTGTGCGGGATATGGTGCAGAACGATCAGGCTGACCAGTACGAGGTGATTGAGTTTCCTGCCATATTTAACGAGAACACCGCACAGGAGAAACCCCTGTGGCCTGAGTTTTATGACTTGCCAGCGCTGCATAGAACGAAAGCGTCTATGCCTGTGTTCCAGTGGAACGCCCAGTATCAGCAGAACCCCACCTCGGAAGAAGCCTCGGTTGTAAAGAGAGATTGGTGGCAGATATGGAAAGCAGAGAGTCCACCTCCTTGTGAGTACATTATCATGTCGCTCGATGCTGCAGCAGAGACACATAACCGTGCCGACTTCACGGCGCTCACCACGTGGGGGGTCTTTATTAATGAGAGGACCGGGGCGTATAACATCATCTTATTAAATAGTATTAAGAAGCGGCTGGAGTTCCCAGAGTTAAAAGACTTGGCTTTCCGAGAGTACGAGGAGTGGACGCCTGATGCGTTTATCGTAGAGAAGAAGTCTGCGGGTACGGCGCTGTACCAAGAATTGCGAAGAACGGGGATGTCAGTACAGGAGTACACCCCACACCGAGGGTCGGGGGATAAGCTTGCTCGACTAAATAGTGTAGCGGACATCGTGCGAAGTGAGTTATGCTGGGTGCCTGAGACACGCTGGGCTGAAGAGGTGGTCGAGGAGATTGCGGGTTTTCCGTTCATGAGTCATGATGACTTGGTGGACTCAACAGTGATGGCGCTCATGCGGTTTAGAAACGGTGGGTTCGTACGCCTACCGTCAGACGAGCCGGAAGACATTAAATGGTTTAAAGCTAAACGCAGAGCTTATTATTAGGATTTATCATGGCTGATGATAAAAAATTTGACACCTCTAGGTTGTCGCCGGATATAAAGAAACAACTTGCAGAAGATTATGGGATTGCTCCGTCTTATTTACGCCCCTATGAAGGGGATCTTCCCTATACGCAGTATGGACTAGATAGCCGAAACCAAGGTATTGCGTCGGTACGTAATTTAAAAAGTACGAATTCATTAGGCGTAACACATCCAGCAGAAGATGTTCCGGGTGGGTCTTTTATAGCTATTGATCCTACTGCGCCTCCAACAACTGTTGGACATGAAATTGAACATGCGCTAATGTACCAAGGGCTACCCCCAAACGAAAATATAAATACGATGTGGGATAAATTGATATTCCCAGATGGTAAAAAAGGCTATAACAAAGAAGATGAAAAATCCGCAGTGGTTAAGCGCCTTGTGGAACATGCCCCATACTTACAGGAAGAGTGGGGGCTAACAAAAGACCATCCATACTTTTCGCAAAAGATGCTAAAAGTTCAAGGTTCTCGCTACCCATATTTACTCCAAGAACAACTTGCAACCTTGTCCCCACTAGAACAAAAACTTAATAAAAGTCTTACTGAAGATCCGTATGTACAAAAATACATACTTACCACTCCCGCACAACGAGAAACATACAACGCACTAACAGGATTACGTCAGTCTCGTTTAGACGCTAAAGATTTACCTCCATACACACGCCAACCCGAGCCAGAAGAACCCGGCATGTTTAGTAAAGCTTTAAAAGCAATAGGGTTTAAGGCTGGCGGTTCTATAGACAAGCCCGTCACGGGCGGCAAGAAATTAATTTAAGGATTTACCATGGCAATTGATAAAGCACTCTATTCAGCCCCACAAGGGATCGAAGAACTTTCCGCTCAGGAAGAACCATTAGAGATCGAGATCATGATCGAGGGTGAGTCTGATGAGGAGACTCCCGAGGAGGAGCTGCGAGAGTCCGAGTTTAATGAGAACTTGGCTGAGCATATGGACGAGAATGAGTTGTCCACAATCGCAGGTGATCTGATAGGTGACTTTGATGATGACATTGGTTCACGTAAAGATTGGATACAGACATACGTCGATGGGCTAGAACTCTTAGGTCTTAAGATAGAAGAGCGAGCAGAGCCTTGGGAAGGTGCGTGTGGTGTGTATCACCCCCTGCTCTCAGAAGCCTTGGTTAAGTTCCAAGCCGAAACCATGATGTCAATATTCCCCGCAGCGGGACCGGTTAAGACGTTAATCATTGGTAAAGAAACGCCAGATAAGAAAGAGTCTGCTGAGCGTGTTCAAGATGATATGAACTATCAGTTAACCGAGGAGATGCCTGAGTATCGCCCAG
>JGI26470J50227_1000644_pt1 | contig 13845 bp, 8 predicted proteins | sample FreactTroBogLake_FD_50227 | JGI IMG/M metagenome (IMG submission 50227) | reverse complement strand
GGTGGCCACGGTGTCCACGTCGTTGGTCACCCGGCTCAGGACGTCGCCGTGGCTATGCTTGTCGAAGAACCTCAGGGGGAGCCGGGAGAGCTTCTCGTGGACCCGGGTCCTGAGGTCGGTGACTACTTTTTGGGCCACGATGGCCATGACCCACTGCTGGGCCCAGGTGAACCCCGCGCTCACGGTGTACAACACCAGCAAGAACCCGAGGATCTGGCCGATGGCCCCAAAGTCGATGGCCCCCCGGCCCAGGCCGGCCACGATGAGGTTGGTGGCCTCGCCCAAGACCTTGGGCCCCACCACCGAAAACAAGCTACCCGCCAGGGCCAACCCCAAGATCCCCAACAGGGGCAACCGGTGGGGGGCCAGGAGGCCTGCGAACCGCCGGGTGGCCGTCTTGGGGTCCCGGGGCTTTTCGACGGGGCGGCCCAGCCCGGGGCCCGGGGAGCGGTCGCTCATGGGGTGACCTCCCGGCCCTCTTGGCTGGCCACGATTTCTCGGTACACCGGGCAACCGTCGATCAGGCCCCGGTGGGTCCCGGTCCCGGCGACCCGGCCTTGGTCGAGGACGATGATCTGGTCGGCATTCCGGACCGTGGCCACCCTCTGGGCCACCAGGACCACGGTGGCGCCCCCGGGGCGGCGCCCCAGGGCCGCCCTCAGGGCCGCGTCGGTCTTGGCGTCGAGGGCCGAGAAGCTATCGTCGAACAACAGGCCCCCGGGCCGGCGCACCAGGGCCCGGGCGATGGACAGCCTCTGCTTCTGGCCCCCGGAAAGGTTGGCGCCCCCCTTGTCGATGGGGGCCTCGAGGCCCCCGGGAAGGGCGTCGACGAAGTCCGCCTGGGCCGTGGCCAAGGCCTCCCGCAGGGTGGCCTCGGGGGCGTCGGGGTCCCCCCACCTCAGGTTCTCGGCCACGGTTCCGGTGAACAGCCGGGCCTTTTGGGCCGACAGGCCAAACCGTCGCCGGAGGGCCCCCCGGGGCCATTGGGTCACGTCGACCCCGTCGACGAGGACCTGGCCCGAGGTGGCGTCGTGGAACCGGAGGATGAGGTTCAGGATGGTGGTCTTCCCCGACCCCGTGCCCCCGATCAACGCCGTGGTCGACCCCGCCGGGATCACAAACGACACGTCGTCGAGGGTGGGCTGCTCGGCCTGGGAGTACCGGAACGTCACGTGTCGGAACTCGATCCGGGCCCCCGGGGTGCCTTCGGTCCGGGCCGGGGCCTCCCCGGCGTCGGGGTCCGGAACCCCGGACAACACGTCGTGGAGCCGGCCCGCCGACACCGAGGCCCGGGGCAACAGCACGAAGAGCATGGACATCATCATCAGCGAGAACAGGATTTGGGTGGCGTACTGGATGAACGCCAGCAAGCCCCCCACGTGGAGGGTGCCCGTGGCGATCCGACCGGCCCCGAACCACACCAGGGCCACGGTGGTGGCGCTCATCACGAACATCATCCCCGGCATCACCACGGCCATGAGCTTCTGGGTCTGCAGCGAGACCTGGGCCAGGTCGAGGTTGGCCCCCCGGAACCGGTCGGCGTCGAACTCCTGGCGGTCAAAGGCCCGGATCACCCGGACCCCGGTCAACGATTCCCTGAGCACCAGGTTCAGGCGGTCGATCTTCTGCTGGACCAGCCGGAACAGGGTCACGGCCCGGCCGGCCAACAACGTCATGGCCAGGCCCAGGGCGGGGACGGCCACGGCCAACACCAGGGCCAGCCCGGGGTCCAGGAGAAAGGCCAGGACCAAGCCCCCCAGGGCCATGAGGGGGGCCATGGCCAGCATCCGAAGGCAGAGGACCACGAAGCTCTGGACCTGGGTCACGTCGTTGGTGCTCCGGGTGATCAGGCTGGCGGTCCCCAGGTTCGAGACCTCTTCGACCGTCATGGCGGTGATCCGCCGGAACACAGCCCCCCGGAGGTCCCGGCCAAACCCCGCCCCGAGCCGGGCCGACAGCCACGAGCCCCCCACCGACGCCAGGGCCCCGGCCAGGGCGGCCCCCACCATGGCGGCGCCTCCCCAGGCCAACACCCCCAGGTCGTGGTGGACCACCCCCTGGTCCACCATCCAGGCCATGAGGGTGGGGAGGCCGAGCTCGGCCACCGCCTGGGCCGCCACCAGGACCAGGGNGAGGGCCGCCGCAGGGGCGTAGGGCTTCAACCAGCGGAGCAAAAATCCCATGGGTTACTTCTTCAGGGCCGCTTTGAGCACCGGGCCTTCGGCGGCGTGGAACACCGTCAGCCACTGCTGAAGGTCGCCAAACCACTTCTTCTGGACCGCGCAGGCCTCGACCCCGATGTACCGGAAGTGCCAGGCCTCGTAGACGTACCCCGTCAGGGGCTCTTGGCCCTCGGGGTAACTCAGGGAAAACCCGAACTCCCCGGCGTGGGCCCCCACCCACTGGCCTTCCTTGGTGTCGGCGAAGTCGGGGCTCACCGACCCGAAGTCGATGACGGTGCCCAGCTGGTGCTGGCTCTGGCCGGGCCGGGCGCTGTAGCGCTCGGCGGTGGCCAGGCCGTCCTTCTTGGCGTAGGCTTCGAAGGTTCCCTTTTGGTAGGCCCAGGACCGGTAGGCCGACGACACTTCCAGGGTCAGACCGGCCTTCTTGGCCGCCTTGACCAGGGCCGTCAGGGCAGGGAGGTAGGCCTTGCGGAACTTCATGCCCCGCTTGTTGGTCACAAAGGCCGGGGGCCCCAGGGTCACCAGGTCGTCGGGCTCGTAGTCCGCGGGCAGGGCGTTGTTCTTGTCCACCAACACCAGCAGATCGTTCGACTGGGTCAGGAGAGGCTTGTAGTCGTCGAGGAAGGCCTTGGGGTTGGCCTGGACGGCGGCCCGGAGGGGCTCGGGGAGGGCGGCGATCACCGGGGCAAAGGTCTCGGCGGTGAAGGTGTACGAGGGATTCAGCAGGGGGTCGGCCTGGACCGACAGCCCCCCGAAGACCCCCAAGATCAGAAGAAAGCTACAGCGAACCATAGGCTTCAAAGTCGTCTGCCACCCCTTTCTTGGTCAAGGCGCCGTCCGATGGATTATACTAACCTTATGGCATGCGTAACCTGTGACCGTCCCGTGAGGGTGCCCCGGGGCCCCGGTCGCGTTTTGATTTCGACTCCCGTGGCCGAAATGACCCTGAAAGTTCTAGAGATCGTCCGGGGGTGGCCCGAGGCGTTTGTTCCGAAAGCCGGCACCCTGGAAGGGGTCACCCAGAACTTTGAAGCGTTCCTGGACCGGTTCCTGGCTTCGACCCCCTGGTCGGCCGGGGAGAGGGAGGAAATCTTCCTTTTGCACCTTCTTCCCGGGGCCGAGCTCACCTTTGGGCTGGCCCGGCAGTCCCGGAACCTCGACCAGTGGAAGGCCGTCCAGTCGGCGGACTTCTTGGCCGACATCCTGGAGCGCTCGTCGGTGGTCAGCCACTTTCACCCGATCTGGGACCTGACGTCGGGACAGCTCCACGGGTGGGAGTGTTTGATCCGGGGCCTCGACGCCGAGGGCACCTTGGTCCGCCCCGACCGCCTGTTCGCCGCGGCGGCCTCGGCGGGCATGGTGTTCCCCCTGGATCGCCTGGCCCGGCAGACGGCCCTCCGGCACGCCCAGACCGAAAACCTCCCCGGGCGTCTGTTCATCAACTTCATCCCCACGGCCATCTACGACCCCGTGTTCTGCCTGAAGACCACCGTGGACCTGGCCCAGACCCTGGGCCTCGACCCCGGTCGCATCGTCTTCGAGGTGGTCGAGTCGGAAAAAATCGTCGACGAGGCCCACCTCAAGACCATCGTGGATTACTACCGGGCCCAGGGGTTCCAGGTGGCCCTCGACGACGTGGGGAGCGGCTATTCGTCCCTGAACCTCCTGGTGGCCCTGACCCCCGACGTGATGAAAGTCGACCTAAAAATCATCCGGGGGATCGACCACGAGCCCGCGAACCAGGCGGTGTTCCGGGCCCTGGCCGGGATCGCCCGGGACACCGGGGCCCGGCTCCTGGCCGAGGGGATCGAAACCGTCGCCGAGCTCGATTGGGTGAGGGACCACGGGGCCACCCTGGCCCAGGGCTACCTCTGGGGTCCGCCCCAACCCCACCCCGATGTGGCCGGGTTGGTGGCCGGGGGGCTGAGGGCCGGGGCCTAGGCCTTCGGGGCCGGGGAAGGGGAGGTCGACCGGCGTTTCCGGGGGGCGGGCTGGCGGTCCCCGGGNTTCAGATCGAAGAGAAGCTCCACCACCTGCTCCATCCTATCCACCAGGTGGAACTCCAGCCCCTTCCGAATGTAGTCGGGGATCTCTTCCCAGTCCTTGAGGTTGTTCTTGGGGAACAGCACCGTCTTGGTCCCGGCCCTCCGGGCGGCGATGACCTTTTCCTTGAGGCCGCCGATGGGCATCACCTTACCGATCAGCGACAGCTCCCCGGTCATGGCGTGGTGCTTCTTGGCCGGCCGGCCCACGGCCAAGCTGACCAGGGCCGCGGCCATGGTGATCCCCGCCGACGGTCCGTCCTTCGGGGTGGCCCCCTCGGGGATGTGGAGGTGGACCAGGTGCTTGTCGAAGAACTCCTGGTCGATGCCGTAGTCGCCGGCGTGGGCGTGGACCCAGGTGTAGGCGATCTGGGCGCTTTCCTTCATCNCCTCGCCCATCCGGCCCGTGAGCTTGATCCCCCCCTTGCCCTCGGTTTTGACCGCCTCGATGACCAGGACGGCCCCCCCGAGGCTGGTCCACGCCAACCCCTGGACCACCCCGGGCAGGGACGGCAGGTCCCCCTCTTCCTCGGGGAAGTACGGCTTGCCCAGGTAGGCGTCGAGGTCTTCGGGGGNCACCGTCACCGGCACGGGCTGTTGGTCCACCACGATCTTCAGGGCAATCTTACGGTGGATCTTGTCCAGGCTCTTCTCGTAGTTCCGCATCCCGGCTTCCCGGGCGTACCGGCGGCTGATCTCGGCCAGGGCCTTCTTCGAGTACTTCACCGACCCCTTGGCCAACCCCGCGGCCAACGAGCTCTTGGGCACCAGGTACTTTTGGGCGATGGCCACCTTTTCGTCTTCGATGTACCCCGACAGCCGGATGACCTCCATCCGGTCCAGCAGGGGCCGGGGGATGGTGTCGAGGCTGTTGGCCGTGGCGATGAACAGCACCTGGCCCACGTCGAAGGGCAGGTCGAGGTAGTGGTCCCGGAAGGCGTGGTTCTGCTCGGGGTCGAGGNCCTCCAACAGGGCGCTCGACGGGTCCCCCTGGTGGCTCTGGCCTAGCTTGTCGATCTCATCGATCATCAGCACGGGGTTCTTCTTCCCCACGATCTTGAGACCCTGGATGATCTTCCCGGGGAGGGCCCCGACGTAGGTGCGCCGGTGGCCCTTGATCTCGGCCTCGTCCCGCATGCCCCCGACGCTGAACCGAAAGAACGGCCGGTGGAGGGCCTTGGCGATGCTCTTGCCGATGCTCGTCTTTCCCNCCCCCGGGGGCCCGATGAGGCAGACGATGGACCCCCTCTGGTCCTGTTTGAGCTTCCGGACCGCCAGGAACTCGAGGATGCGCTGCTTCACGTCGTCGAGGCCGTAGTGGTCGGCTTCCAGGACTTTCCGGGCCCAGGTCAGGTCGATGTCGTCGTTGGGTTGGTCCTTCCAAGGGAGGGCACAGATGGTCTCGAGGTAGTTCCGGGTCACGATGTACTCGCTGGAGTTCGGGTCCATGAGGGCGAACTTTTCGAGCTCCGATTCCACCGCGGCCTTCACCTCGCCTTCGAACCCAAAGCTTTCGACCTTTTCCTTGAACTTCGCCAGGTCCGACCCCTTGGCGTCGGTGGTGATCCCTAGTTCCTTCTGGATGGCCTTGAGCTCTTCCCGCAAAAAGAACTCCCTCTGGTTCTTTTCGATCTTTTCGTTGATCTGCTTGCTGATCTTCTTTTGGATCTTGAGGAGGGCCTGTTCCTTCTTGATCTGGACCAGGACCGCTTCCATCCGGGCCCGGACGTCGAAGGTTTCCAACAGCGTTTGCTGCTGGTCCCGGGGGATGTTCATGATGCTGGCCACGAAGTCCGCCAGTTTGCCCGGGTGGTCGATGTTGACCATGTTCAAGCGCATCTCTTCGCTGAACAGGGCGTTGTTTTCACTCAAGGCCTTCATTTCCGTGAAGATGGCCCGGGTCAGGGCCTTCACCTCTTGGGTGGCTTCGGCGTCGGTGTCGTCGTCGACGTACTCCACGGCGGCGGTCCGCAGGGGGGCGTCGGACAGCATCTTCTTGATTTCGAACCGCTTGAGGGTGCTGACGAAGATGTTCAGACCCCCGTCGGGGAGGTTGATCTTCTTGAGGATCTTGGCGGCCGTCCCCACCCGGCAGAACTGGTCGGGCCCCGGGGCCTCCCCTTCGGTTTCCGGTTCTTGGACCAGGAGGACCAGACCGATCACCTTGGTGGTGGCCATGGCGTCTTCGACCACCGCCACGTCGTCTTTGTCGGTGAGCATCAGGGGCGTGAAGATCCCCGGGAATACCGGTCGGGATTCCAAGGGGATGAGGGCAATTTTGTTGGGCAACAATTTGTCGGCAGGGACCAAGGGGAGATCGCTCATGGCTTGAATTTAGGGGAAAGGNCCCGCCGGGGCAAGGGGACCCGAGGGTCGGGGAGGTTCCTCACCGAGGGAACACCCCCGGGGATACCAGGGGAAGGGGTGTTCCCTCAGGGATCCGAGGACCCTTCCCCCTGGTATGGAATTTCTCCTCCGCCCACGAGGGTTTTCAGCGCCAACAGCAGGAAGGCCTCTTCGTCCTCGGACCGGGTCGGCTGGTGCAGAAAGGTCCTGAGGACAGCGTGGAGGCTGGGCTCCCGGGCCGACAGGGCCTGGAACACCGGGGCCTCGTGGGCCAGGAAAAACCCCGGGGCGTCGGTGCCCCAGGCCTTGGCCTCCCGCTTGAGGGTGGGGCGAAGGGCCACCAGGGCCTTGCTCTTGACCACGGTCTCCACCGAGGCCACCCGGGCCTCGTCGAGGAAGCTGGCCCGGTCATCGGGGTGGTCGTAGGCCACAAACCGGTAAAAGTCGTCCCGGAACCCCAGCAGGGTGCTCCACTGGAACAACAACCCCCGGCGCCCCAGGGGATCCGACAGCCGGGGGTAGAGGGGGAGGGTTTGGTCGAACACCCCGGGGTCCCGGGCCCCCACGGCCAACTCCACCCAGGCCAGGTAGTCTTCTTCCTCCCAGCCAGCGGCCCCGGAGTCCCTGGCCTCCCGGAGCCGGGTGGCCACCAGGGCCACCACCTCGGGGTCCGAGGCCACGGGCCCCAGGGACCGGAGGGCCCGGAGCCGCCGGACCAGGTACGGGGCCTTGGCCTCTTCCAGGAGGATTTCCTTCACCTCGGGGACCTTGGCAAAGGTCTTGAACGACCGGAGGATCTCGATCTTTTCCAGGACCCCGGCCTGGGGGTAGTAGTCGAGGAGGGCCCGGACCGCTTCGTCGGCCCCGGTCTTCCCCAGGCCCTCGAGGGCGCTCATCCTCACCTCGGGGTCGAGGTCCCGGAGCAGCCGGCCCAGGGGCACCACCGCCGCCGGGCTCCGGAGGTCGGCGATGTCTTCGGTGAGCCGGTGCCGGGACGAAATCCGGGGCATGAAGGTCGACACGAAGAGCTTGTACAGGATCTCGGGGAAGTTCATCCGAAACACCACGTCGCGCAGGCTGTAGTCCTCGTTCCGGTTCGCCTCCCGGTAGAACGGGAAGGTCAGCAACCCCAAAAACAGGAGGAGGGCGCTGAGGGCAAACACCACGGTGGTCGGGGGAAAGGCCCAGTCGACCATGGGGAGCCGGGGGTGGTGCACCTTCACCACGTCGATGAGGAACCCGCCCAGGACCGGGGCGAACACCGCCGACAGGCTGTTCATCGAGTTGTACACCCCGATGTAGAGGGCCCGTTGGCCCCGGGGCGAGATGGACAGCGAGGTGTTGAACGTGGCCAGGTTCCACCCCGCCATGAAGAAGCTCTGCATCAGGATGATGGCCGCCACCAGGGGCAGGGGGTTTTGGGCCGGGACGAAGAGCATCAACACCGTGGGGATGATCATCAACAGCAGCGAGAACCGGATGATGAACCGGTTCCCCAGGATGTCGCTCATCTTGCCGAAGAACAGATTCCCCAGGATGGCGGTCACCGCTGCGGCGGCGGTGAAATACCCCAGGATGTCCAGGGGAACCTGGAACACCTCGATGAAGTGAACGGTGAAAAAGGGGCTGGCTACCACCAGGGCCAGGTTGAAGAACAGCACCATCCGGACGAAGGCCATGAAGTTGCGGTCCTTGAAGATGCCCCGGTACTGGGACCACACCGACCCCGTGGGCTGGTCGACCACCGGAGGGTTGTACTGGGTGAACACCAACAGGGTCCCCACCACGGCGGTCAGGCCGGCGATGGTGTAGACCACGGTGAACCCCGGGGCCCCGGGGAAGGTCTTGAGCAACCNCCCCCCGACCAGGACGGCGAAGATCCCGGCCACCGAGGCCACCGAGTTCCTCAAGGCGAAGTACCGGCCCCGGATCTGGTCGGGGACCAGGTCGGCCATCCAGACGCTCCAGGTGGAGCTCGAGATCGACATCGAGAACGCCCCGACCAGCAGGATGACCATGAACACGGCTTCGGCCCCGGGGCCCGAGGCCAGCATGCCGTAGAAGATGGCCCCGACGAACAGCAGCCGGCTCACGGCCCCGGAGATCCCGGTCACCAGGCTTCGGTGCTTCACCTTGTGAACAAAGACGTTGGCCAGGGGTTGGAACAGCCCGACGAAGAATTGGGCCGAGGTGGCCAGGCCGATCAAGGCGTTGCTGGCGTGCATCATCTCGAGCAAGAAGGCCGTGAGGATGAAGTTGGGGACGTAGACCCCGCCCATGTTGATGCCTATCGTCTGGATGAAGCCTTCGAGGACCGAGGTCTGTCGGCCGGCCGCCATTTTTTTCTTGTCTGCTAGGTCATCCATCGTTTTCACTCTAACACACGCCTAACCTTTCGTGGTATCCTCCGGCCATGGGGAACCGGAACCACGTCTTTGATGCCCTGGTGTTGCGGCGTTGGCCCATCGGCGATGCCCACCGGGGGGTCGGGTTCCTCACCAAAGAGCGGGGCCCCCTGACGGCCATCGCCCACGGGGCGGCCCAGTCCAAGGGGCGGCTCAAACTGCTGACCACCCCGGTGCACCGGGTGCTCCTCAAGGCCTACCACGACCCCGTGGCCGACCAGTGGCGGGTCGTGGACCTCGAGGCCCTCGCCCTGTACGGGGGCCTGGCCGAGGACTTGGACCGGTCGGCCACGGCCTCCCTCTGGTCCGAGATCCTGTGGAAGACCCAGATGGTGGGTCAGCCTTCGGAGGTCTACGACTTGTTTGTGGAAGGCCTGGCCCTCCTGGACCGGATCCAGGGCCCCGAGGTGGCCCGGTTGAACCTTCAGGTGCTGTGGCGGGCCCTCGACCTGGGGGGCCTCGCCCCGGACTTCTCGGGGTGTGCCGACTGTGGGCGGCCCTTGGCCGGACGGCCCGTGGTCCTGGCTCCCCCCGGGGGCGAACCGCTCTGCCCGGACTGTGCCGGGGGNCGGGGGGTGCCCCTGGGGGCCCGGGCCGTGGACGCCCTGCTGGCCACCGCGATTTTGTCTCTCGAAGAGGGCCTCTTGGCCCCGGTGGACCCCTCTGACCTGGCCAACCTGACCGCCGAAGCCCTGGCGGCCTGGGAACGGGCCCTGGGGGGGCCCCTGAAATCTGTTCGTGTGTTTCAAGGAGGGCTGTTGTGAGAGCCGTCGAGTTGATTACCAAGAAGCGCTCCGGTGCGGAGCTAACCGAGGCCGAGGTTCGGTTCTTGATCGAAGGGTACACCCGGGGCGAGATTCCCGACTACCAAATGTCCGCCTGGGCCATGGCGGTGTTTTTCCGGGGGATGACCTTCCCGGAAACCGGCTTTTTGACCCGGGCCATGATCGATTCCGGGGACGTCCTTCACCTCGACGGCATTCCCGGCCCCTTGGTCGACAAGCATTCCACCGGGGGCGTCGGTGACAAGGTGAGCCTCATCCTGGCCCCCCTGGCCGTGGCCTGTGGTTTGAAGGTTCCCATGATGTCGGGCCGGGCCCTGGGGCACACCGGTGGCACCCTCGATAAGCTCGACGCCATCCCGGGGTTCACCACGGCCCTGGGCCAGGAACGCATCCGGGAAGGGCTCCGGACCGTGGGGTACATCATGACGGGCCAGAGCGCCGAAGTGGTCCCGGCCGACCGCCTGCTGTACGCCCTCCGGGACGTCACCGGCACCGTCGAATCGGTGCCGTTGATCACGGCCAGCATCCTGAGCAAGAAGTTCGCCGAGGGGGCCGAGGCCCTGATCTTCGACGTAAAAGCCGGCCGGGGGGCCTTCATGGACACCCGGGAAAAGGCCCAGGCCCTGGCCGTTAGCCTGGTCGAAACCGCCCGGAGCCTGGGGCGCAAGGCCGTGGCCGTCCTCACCGACATGGGTCAGCCCCTGGGGCGGATGACGGGGAACTTCCTCGAGGTCGAGGAGTCCATCCTGTGCCTGAGGAACCAAGGGCCCGCGGACCTGATGGCCCTGACCTACCGCCAGGTGGCCTGGATGCTGGTGGCCGGGGGCCTGGTGAAGACCGTCGACGAGGGCGAAGCCCTGGCGAAGAAGAAACTCGAAGATGGTTCCGCCCTCCGGAAGTGGGAAGAAAGTGTGGCCTTCCAGGGCGGCGACGTGGCCAAGCTCAACGCCCAGGTGGGGGTCCGGCGGGCCCGGTACCACGGGGACCTCACCGCCTCCCAGGCCGGCTGGGTCGCCGGGTGGGATGCCCTGGAGTGTGGGTTAGCGGCCACCGCCCTGGGGGCGGGTCGGAACAAGAAGGACGATGCGGTGTTGCCCGACGTGGGCCTGGAGTTTCTGGCCAAGCGGGGGGACAGGGTCNCCCCCGGGGCCGGGGTCCTGAGGGTCTGGGCCGACTCGCAAGCAAAACTCGACGAAACCCTGTCGAGGTTGGCACACGCCTGGACGCTGTCGGCCACCGAGCCGGCCCCCGAACCCCTGGTGCTCGGAGAGGTGACGGCGCTGTGAGGACGGTGTCCGCCATGACCTGGAACAAAAAAGAGCTGGCCGCCGAAGACGTGCGGACCTTGGCTGCCCGGTACGACCTGACCCTCCTCGAAGCCTCCATCCTGGTGCGCCGGGGGGTGACCGAAGGGGAAGCCCTGCTGTACTTCCTGGAAGACGACCTGAGGTTCGCCCCGAACCCGTTCTTGTTCCGGGACATGGAGGACGTGGTGGACAGGCTCACCGGGGCCCGGGACGACGAAGAAGCCGTCCTGGTCTTCGGGGACCGGGACGCCGACGGCATCACGTCGACGGTAATCCTGGTCGAGGCCTTCCGCCAACAGGGCCTCCGGGTGGATTGGCGGGTCCCCTTGGGGGACGACGCCTACGGCCTCACCCTCGACGCCGTCGAGGCCTTCGCCGAAGCCGGCGGGGGGCTCATCGTCACCATCGACTGCGGCATCAGCAACGTGAAAGAAATCGCCCGGGCCCGGGAACTCGGGATCGACGTCTTGGTGTTCGACCACCACGTCGCCCCCGAGGAACTCCCCCCGGCCCTGGCCTTCATCAACCCGAAGATCCCCGGGGAAACCTACCCGTTCCCCAGCCTGGCGGCCTGCGCCGTCGCCAGCAAGGTGGTTTGGGCCCTCCGGTTCGCCGAAACCCCGTTGTACAACCAACGGATGTGCCTGCTCCACTGCCGGCCGTCGGAAGAGGGCTTGGTGGTCGAGGCCGTCCGGTTGATCAACCTCACCGAGCGCAAACGCCTCAGGCTGGTCTTCGGCCCCTCGGCTTCCCCCGCGGACCGGGACCTCCTGGTGACCTTCCTCCAGGACCAAGAGATCTTCGTCTTCGACCAGAAGGTCCAGGTGGCCCACCTGCGCCAGCTCTTCGGGCCCCGGGCTGACATCGGGGTCTTTGACCTGGCCCCCCAGATCCGCCAGGCCTTCCCCGGGCTGGCCGGGCTGTCCTTCGACGAGCTCAAGGCCAAGAGCCGGTTGCCCCGGTACCGGCCGGCCACCGGGGACCTCGACATCCTGGTGAGCCTGTTCATCAGCTCGGTGTACAAGGCGTTCCCCCCCCTGGGAGCCGACTTTTTGCCCGTCCTCGACCTCGTGGCCCTGGGGACCCTGGCCGACCTCATGCCCCTGGAGGGGGAGAACCGCATCCTCGTCCGCCTGGGGATGCAGAGCCTGAACGGGACCCGGCGGGAGGGGCTCCGGGCCCTATTGATGCGGCTGAAGCTGTTGGGAAAGCCGCTGTCGACCACCGACGTCAGCTGGTCCCTGACCCCGGTGATCAACGCCCCCGGGCGCCTCGGGAGTCCGGACAAAGCGGTGGAGCTCCTGTTGACCGACGACGAAGACCGGCGCCGGGCCCTGGCCGCGGAGCTCGACGACCTGAACCACCAGCGCCGGGCCCTGGGGGCCTCGGCCTGGGACCTCATCCTTCCGGTGGCCCGGGAGTCCTACGAGGCCTTGGGCCAAAGGATGGCCGTGGTCTTCGACCCTTCGATCGCCCGGGGCATCACGGGGATCCTGGCCAGTCGGCTGATGAACCTGTTGGGGGTCCCCGCCCTGGTCGTCACCCGGCAGGGGGACCGGTGCATCGGGTCCCTCCGGGCCAACCGAGGGTTCGAAACCCGGCGGTTCCTCGACGCCTTTGCCGACCTGTTCACCGACTACGGGGGCCACGATGCCGCCGCCGGGTTTAACTTTCCCCAGGACCGGTGGTCCGAGTTTGAGGGCCGCTTGAGGGGGATGCTCCCGGACTTCCCCCTGGGGTCCGAAGGGACGGGAACCCTCGACGTCGACGCCGACTTACCCCGGGAGTACCTGACCCCCGACCTCCTGACCACGGTGGACCGGCTCGAGCCCTACGGCGAGGGGTGCCGCCCCCTGATTTTTTCGTGCCGGGGTCTGACCATCCTGTCCCTCGACCTGGTGGGGAAGACCGGAGCCCAGCACGTCAGGCTGACCCTCGACGGGGGCCCCCACAAGTGGCCGGCCATCTACTGGAACGCCCTAGAACGCCTGGAGCGGGGAGACTTCGGCCCCGGGGATGTGGTCGATGTGGCCTTTCAACTGAGCCGAAACTATTTTCAGGGCCAGGAAAAACTGCAGATGACGGTCTTGGATCTGGTCCGGGCCCCGGGGTGAAAGGCCTGGTCTGGGTGGGGGTCTTCCTCGGGGTCGCCCTGGGCCTCGGGGCCCAGCCCCGGTGGTACGCCCCCGCCGTCCTCCAAGTCGGGACGGTGAACGAGGTCTACGGCTGGAACGACGGGCCCCTGGAGCCCTTCACCGTCGAAGTCCTGAGGCCCCGGGGGCATCAGCCCCTGGCCGTGGCCCCCAGTGTGGCCGTCGATACCCCGGTGCCCGGAGCCCCCGGGGGGCCCTGGCACTGGTCCGCCGCCCTGGTGTGCCTGGACGCCCTGGACCCCCCTGGTCCGGTGACGGTGCGGATCGTGGCCGCCGATGGCACGGTGTTGGCAACCCTGGGGTCGGCCCTGGCCCCCCACGACTATCCCAGGGAAGAACTGTCGTTGGACAAGACCATGAGCGAGCTCCGGGAGCAACCAGACCCCCGGAAGGACAGGGAGTGGGCGAGGATATGGCAGGTCTACTCCCACGGGGACGCCCAGGCCCCGTGGCAGGCAGGGCACTGGGACTTCCCGGTGGCCGGGGAGCCGCCCCAGTCGGCCCACTTTGGGGACACCCGGAAGTATCGGTACGTCGACGGTGCCACGGCCCTGGACTACCACCGGGGGGTCGATTTCGCCGTGCCCCAGGGGACCACCGTCGTCGCCCCGGCCCCGGGGCGGG
>JGI26470J50227_1000643_pt1 | contig 13847 bp, 12 predicted proteins | sample FreactTroBogLake_FD_50227 | JGI IMG/M metagenome (IMG submission 50227) | reverse complement strand
CCCTCACCCTTTGGGTGACCGTTTCCAGCCGAGCCCGCCCCGCATCGGAAGCCTCCACGAGATTTCCAAATTCCTCGACCATCCGCTCCACGCTCACGGTGACCGCCTGGGTGTTGGCGATCATCTGTTCGATCGCCGCCGTCGACTGGGCCACCGCCACGGCGTTGGACTCAATATCCCGCTTCAGGCCCTCGATGCTCGCCACAATTTGGTCAATGGTCGAACTGGTCTCGGTAACGCTGGCCGCTTGGTTCTGAACCTGGGCCTGGACATCGATGACAGTGTCGCTGATGGACCCCACGGCCGTCCCGGCGTGGTCCAGAGCCTGGCTCAGCTGGGTGCCGNCCTCCACGAGCTGGCCTGACGTCGTATCGATTCTCACCACGGACAAGGCGAGGTCCTGGCGCATCCTGTCCAAGTTTCCCAAAAGTTCACCAAATTCGTCCCGGGACCGGACCACCTGGGTCCCGGGTGGAGGAACCAGGTTCCCCTGGGCGATGGCATCCACCACCCGGCCGGCGACCCGAAGGGGCCTTCGGATCATCCGGACGAGGAACTGCGACAGAACCACCGACACCACGAAGGCCGCCGAAGTCACACCGATCATGGTCCAGCTCAAGAACGAGGCCAGGTCTTGGTTGACGTCCGAAGTCTGCTGCACCAAGCCCTCCTCGGTTTGCACCAAGTCGTCGATGGCCGATTGGGTGGCCCGGGCCGTTTCCTTGGCAGGCCCCTCGATCAGCTGCAGTCCGGCAGCCCCCTGCCCTTCGCCGTAGACCCGAAAGATCTCCTTCAGCGTGCCATCGTAGGCCGTTTCCTTGGTCTGGAGTTCGTCGAGGTTGGCCTTGGCCTCGGGGGCAGCCACCCGGTCCACGAGCTTGCCCGTCAACACCATGGCCGTGTTCTGCAACTCCTGGATCTTCCCCCGGATCTTATCCCTGTCCCCAGGGCTGGTGGCCGCGGCAAAGTCCCTGAGGTTCAGCTGGGTCTTTTGAAAGTCCTCGTTGATGATCAGGAGTTGTCCCAGGGGGATGGTCATGGTCTCGGTGAGGGAGGTGTTGGCACCGGAGACCCGGGAGATCCCCCAGAGACCCACCAGTCCGACGGTGATCCCCACCAAGGCCAGGGACCCCAGGCAAAGGTTGAGTTTAGTTTGAATGCGCATCGACAAGACTCCTCTCGAGAACAAGCAGTAGAGACCATGGGGGATGTCTTTTTGAAATCACATGGGGAATGAGTCCCACTGTGTCCCAGCCCNCCCCCCTCTGTCAATACATGAATGGAGATCAGTCTTGTCGATGGTACAAATATGTATGATCAGGGCCCGGGCCCTGACCTTCTTACTGCCCGGTAACGAGGCGAGTGAGGTAGTCGGTCACCGCCGAGGCCAGGGTCGCGTTGATGAACTTTCCTGCTTGTCGGAGGGCAAAGCCCCGGGCGGCCTCCATGGTCAATCCATTTTCCTTGTCCGTTTTGGAGATGGTCGCCACACTGGACCCCGCCTCGTCGACGAGATTCAGCTCCAGCGTCCACTGCACCGATTGGTACTGGGGATTGATCTTCACCGGAACCACGGTCCAGACGCCCTTCAGGTGGAGGGGCCCTCCGGGGTTCGCAGCCAGGGAGAGGGTCGAAAGGGCCGACTGAATCACCGATCCAATGCGCTCGTCTCCGGTCACGTCGAGGGCGTAGGTCAGCTTGGCGGCAGCCTCATCCCGGGCTTTGGCCAGCCCGGGCAGGTCGACCTCGGATTCCAGGCTATCCGCCGACACGGGGTGAATGATCCTCAGCTGTTCGAGCAGACGGGCCGCATTCTGTTCCACCACGAGGGCGGAATCCAGGAGGGCGAATTTCAGCAGAGTTCCATTCGCCGCCTTCGCCCGGTCCTCCAAGGACGCGGCCTTCGCCACATCCTTCCCGATCACGTTCCGGTAGAGGGCCCCGGTCGGACTGCGTTCCAGGTAGGCCACCACCGACACAGTCCCCGAAGGATCGGCATAGGGATCGGAAAACCGGACATTCATCAAGCTTTCGTTGGCTTGCAGGTCCACCGATTGGGAAAACTTGCTTTCCGATTCGCTGTACGACTTGTCACCTTTCACCAAATCCAGATACCGCTTCTGGGAGGCGGTATCGGCCTGGATGTGGACCGTGAACCGCTTTGCCAACGCCCCGGCCGCGGCGGCCTCGGCATCCTTGCGAGTATCCCCGACGCCCACAGCAGCCAGGTATTTGGCGTTGGGAAAGTCCTGCTCCAGGTCGCTCACCCAACCCGGAGCCCCGGCCCACGCCGGAACGGCCAAGAGGGCCACCAGCCCCCAAAACCCCAGAGATCGAATCATCATCGTTCCTCCTGCCATCCTGCGACTCCCCCCAACCGACCTCATTCGAGGTCGTAGGCAGAGAGCAGGTTCAAGCCTTTCGTATCGTAGTTGCGAGCCGGGTAGACCGTGGTCGAGAGCAGTTCACCGGCCCGGCCGAAGTACTCGACGCTGACCACGTGGGTCCCCGGTGCGATGGAGAAATCCCCGACCCAGGCCTGGCCCGGGAAATACCGGGCGGACCGGAGGTCGGCCTGTTCCGTCGCATCGACGGCCACGTCGGCGGCGAGGCCACCCACGGCCCCCAGCAGCTGTCCTCCGAACCCCAGGGACGACAGCCCATTGTTGGCCTGCTCCTTGGCCATCTGGGTCAGGACCCCCTTCACCGACGCCCGGATCACCGTCTTGAAGAAGATCGGGGTCTTGGCCAATTCGAAGGTGTCCACAGCGATGGTGTCCAACCGCTCCAGGAGCTCGAGGTGCCCCACGGAGACCCCATCGACCAAGACGGTGATCGAATGCACCTTCGACGGCCGCAGGTACATCTCGGGCAACTGGGCCTTGATGTTCAGCCCGGCCTTCACCCCGGGAACGAAGATGGCACCGAAGCCCTTCCACTCCATGACCCCATGGCTGTCTTCCTTTTGCTCCGAGACGACCACCGAGTTTGTCCCGGTGTTGAGGCGAAGGGTGTTGGCCCTCTTCGTCGGACTCTGCCCCGAGAACCCCACGACGGTGAACCGAACCTTGTCGGAAGGCTTCACCATCCCGTCGAGATTGGGGAGAGGAAATGCGTAGAGGTTCGGTTGCGACGTAAAGGCGTCCTTGATCTTCTGCAAGTCGATGGCCGCGTTGTCGTAGCTGTGGTCGTACCGGTAGAGAACCATACTCAGGAACCGGGCCAGGGCCGAGTCATGGAACTGGGTGGATCCTGCCTTGACGGCCCCCTTGGAGTCAGGGGAGTTGTTCATGGAGTCAGCGACCTTTCGGTACTTGTCTTCCAATAGGTTCAACTTGGTGCCCATGCGGTTGATCTCGACGAACGCATCGTCGGGCTGGTTTTGCCGGGCGTAGTCGATGGCCTTGAAGACGTTCAGATACAGGTCCTCGTAGGGCTCCCCGGCGTAGTCCAGGGCATAATCGTTGAGGAGGAACGACGTGGCGGCGTTGGTGATGCTCTTGGTGTAGTTCTCTTCGATCAGGCGCTCGGCCTCATCAAAACGGCCCACGCTGGCCTTGGGATCGTTGGCCAAGTGGTACAGCATCCCCACATCGAGGTTGCGGAGCACTTGGTCGCGATCGCCATAAAAAGTCTTGGAGTCCGGCCCATCCAGAGTTTTTGCCGCGGTTACGTACTCCCGGGACTGCACTTCCTGGTCCGTCTTATCAAAAACGTAGTTTCGTGTCGTGACGCAAGAGGCAAACAGAAGAGCCATGGCCGCGACGCTCAGAATGGGACTTTTCATGATGAACTCCGATTAGGGCTTGTATTGGGACTGGTCGATGACCTTCTTAATCTGCTTCGACCCGAGCCAAACCTGTTCGTTGGTCTCGATGTCGGTCAGAACCAAGTTGACCTTGTAGTACACGACGCGCTGGCCGTCCACGGCGTCAACGATGGTCGTGATCAACCCGCCGAGGTAGAAGTCGGCCCCAGTTTCTTGGCCCAAGCGCTTCATGGTGTCGGCACTGGCCGACGTTTGTTGGTCGGTCTTTTCGTCACGGATCCCGGCCCGTTCTTCCTTCGAGGCGACAAACTTGACCTTGCCCGAGTTGATCAACTCTTGCTCCAGGCTACTGGTGAACACCGAAGTATCGATGTGCTCGGTGCTCCGGTTTCGCACTTCACCCACGATGACCACGGGCTTACGGTGCTGGGCCGTGGTGAAATCACCGAGCCAAGGCCGTTGGAGCACGTCCTGGATCATGGCGTTGGCGGTCTGCTGGGCGTCCGTGTCGTTCCACCGGCCACTCAGGTCGATCTGGGTATCGGCGGCGACCCGGGTCACCCGGGNGGACGCGCAGGATGTCAGCACGGCGGCGGTGGCCAAGGCCAAGACCACGAGCCGCAGAGCCCCTCGGGTCACCCGGGGGCGATTCACGTTCCGAACTACGATCATATCAAGACTCCTTTTGAGTTTTCATTCCAGGGAGCCAGAGCTCCCCATTTTAGAATTCTAGTCCACAGACTCGGTTCCCAAGACTGTGGTGGTGTCACCCTGGGGTTCACGGGGCTTCCTTTTGAGGGGCGGTATACAACTGGTCGGCCAGTTCCCGGTTCTGTTCCAAAACGAAGTTCCACTGCTGGTCTTGGTCGTCCAAGACAAACAGTTGATAGTCGGCCAGATCTTGGTCCGAGAACGCCCGGAAGAAGGCGTCCTGCTGGTCCTTGTAGTGGTCAAACAAGGTGGGGATTTTGCCGGAACCGAGGGCATCGAAGGCTTGAAAGTCAAAATACCGGGCGTCCTGGGCCCCCAACGTGGCCACCTTCGGGGCCCCACCGGGGGTGGTCAGGGCCTTTTGACCGGCGGCCACCAGGGTTCCCCCGGTGGCCTCTCCGTCGGCCGACTTGCCGAGAGAAAACACCTTCCCCTTTTTCACCGCGACCACGGCGCCACTCTCGGGGTTAGTCAGCACGGTAAACTGAGTTCCCCGTACCCCCATGACCGCCGTCGGGGTCCTCACCTGGAATGCGGCGCCCGCCCCCAGGACTTCCGCCAGGACTTGCCCGGCTTGGATGAGCACCCTGTCCTTGACCGGAGCCCCGTCGAGGTGCAACCGGGCCAGGGTGTTCGAAGCAAAGAGCAGGCGCACCTTGGTGGACCCCACCAGTTCCACAGAACTATTGGCCCCGGTCTTGATGTACCCCGAGTTGGAGACGTGCTGTCCTTCCTCAAGGTTCACCCAGGGAGAGGCCGCATCCGGCTTGTACTCCGCATCGCCGTCCACATAGGTCACGGCCAGTTGCGCAAAGGTGGGCAACACTCCCCCCAAGGCCATTCCCAGAAGACCTACCAGCAACCCTCGCATTGTTCCCGTCACGTCAGGACCTCCGTCCGTTCACTGTTTCTCTTGGATTCCGGCCTCGGGGGCCGACACGGCGACCATCGCCAGGCCCGTTTCGGGGTCGATCCAGCGTCCATCGATGCGCACGTTGGACAGTGCGTAACTCAACCGAATCCACTCGATGTGGGCCGTCGAGTCTTCGGACCCCAAAGTGGTGGTGCGCACGGTCTGCCCCCACTGGACGAGCCGGGCCTGCAACATATGAAAGATCCCCAACTCCTCGGCCTTGATCCAGGCGTCGGCCGGGTCTCCTTGCAAGGTGAACCGCCCCACACCCCGCCACCGTCCCGATCCACTATCGAACGTTTGAACGATCCCCGCCCAGTCGGGGACTGGCAACGTCGCCACATCGACCCTTTGGGTGTCGGGAGGGTCCTTCCCTCCCCGGGGGCCCACCAAGTACAGATTCTGGCCCAGAATCAACTGGACCGGGTACCTGTCTTTCACTTCTAACGTTTTCAACAACCGCAGGGCCTCGGGCTCATCGTAGACGTAGTGATAGTCGGTGTTCTGCCACGTGCCGTCGTCGATGGCTTCGTCGTAGAGTTGCTGAAAGTTCCCCAGAACCTCACAGCGGCTGTAGGCGGTGAGGACCTGGGACGCTTCCTTCAAGGCCTCCTGGTCGGAGTGGCCAAAGACCACCGACCAGCCAGGAGGCACCGGAGCCCAGAACCAGGCAGGGTAGACTTGTTGGCCAAAGGCCCCCCAGGACACGAGGAAGAAAACCCCGGCCCAGCCTACCGCCCGGATCACGGAGCCCTTTAGTTCGAGGCTGCGGGAGCCGCCGGAGTGGTGCCCGAGCTCTTGTCGTAGTTATCCATTTCTTTCTGCAGGTCGGCAAAACCCTGGGAAGCCCGGAAGCGCTCGTAGAGCTTCGAGTCTTTTCCCTTGAGTTCGTTGAGCAACGAGGTATCCACGGCCTTAGGGTCGATTCCCACCAAGACGCCGACGGTCACCTGGGTGCCATCCTTCAACTGCCGGGGGGCGCCGATGGTTTGGACCCCGTTCAAGGTCTTCTGGACCACGGCCTTCGTGACGCTCTGGAAGGTTTCGTTCAGTTCCTGGGTGTCACTGGAGCTGCCGGACAAGGTCTCGGCAAAGTTCTTCCTCAGCGCTTCCACCTTGGTCTCAAAGGCGGCGGCCACCTTGGCCTGACCGTCGAGTTGAGCCTTCTGGAGGGCGAGGTCAAAGCGACCACCCTTGTCGATTCCGATGCCGACATCGACCACGACCCCCGTTTTCCGGAGGTCAGTCACCTTATTGTACAAGCTCGCGAAGGGGGCGTCCGATTCTTCGGCGGCGGGCTTGGCGGGAGCCGGGGCTTGGGCGACCGGTGCAGGGGCCGGGGCCGAGGCGCACGAGGCCAGGAACAGAACAGCCGCCCCTGCGAGGACGGCGTACGATAACTTCATAGTTCACTCCTTTTTGAGGTTCGCAATCGGGTCAAGACTAGGAGGGTCACGACGGTTCGTCAAGGCCGGGCCCCGAATTGACACAGGCGATTTTGCACACAATGATAACTCATCCAAGGAGAAAATCCGGTGCTTCACCCAATTCGGTCCCGAATCCTCGGGACTACCCTAGGGCTCCTCATGGCGGGACCCTTGGTCGCCGATCCACCTTCCCTCGGCCTTGACCGGTTTCCCGAGGCCCTGGCCCAGACGGCCCCCCAGGCCCGACCTCACACCCTCAAGTCGACCGAGGCTACCTTGCCGGACAAGGTCGACTTGAGTTCGCTTCTTCCCCCCGTCCAAGGCCAGGGAGAAATCGGGAGCTGTGCCGCCTGGTCGACGGTGTACTATGCCCGGACCCTCCTCGAACAAAAGTACCGTCACTGGGGCACGAGCGATCGCGCCCACGAATTTTCCCCCTTGTACTCCTACAATCAGATCACCAAGGGCCAAAACGTGGGAACCGCCATCGAGGACCACATGCAGATCCTGAAGGACCAGGGCATCGTTTCGCTGGCCGACTTTCCTTACGTGGACAAGTTAGACGTTCAGCCCGGGGACGCCCTGATTGCCCAGGCAGGCCGGTACAAGATCGAGGGGTACAAGACCCTTCCCCGGGTCGCCGGGGCCGTAGACCTGAACGCCATCAAATCCTTTTTGGCCGAAGGGGTTCCGGTGGTCGGCGGTTTCGATCTGTTTGATGACTTTCCCAATTACCAGGGTGGCATCTACCAAACCACCTCAGGGACGACCCTGGGCGGCCACGCCATGGCCATCGTCGGGTACGATGATCAGCGGCAGGCCCTGCGGATCGTCAACTCCTGGGGACCCCAATGGGGAGACCAGGGCTTTGCGTGGATCTCCTACGAGAGCGTTCGGGCGATGACCCGAAACAACTACGGCTTTGCCGTCATGTTTGAAGCTACCTCGGAGTCTCCAGTGCCCCAGCCACCCCAGGATCTGGCCGCCACCAAGGGCCAATTCGAGGACTCCATCGCCCTGACCTGGTCCCCCCAGGACCACGTCTCGTACACGGTGTTCCGGGCCGACAACGCCACCCAGGACTGGAAGCGGCTGGGGACCACCACCCAAGGATCCTACACCGACACCAACCNCCCCCCGGGGGTCACCTACGTGTATGCTGTCGGAGTCGAGGGGAACCCCACCAAGAGTCCGGTGGCCGAAGGGTGGACCCAGAAAAAAGCTACCGTCCCGGGCATTGTCCAAGGAGTCACGAGCCTACGGTACGGAGCCAGCGTCATCCTCGTGTGGCCCGGGCTCGCCGACACCGAGACCTACAAGGTGTTCCGGTTCGACCCGGCCACCCAGGAGTTCGTTCTGTGGGGCACCACCACCCAGCCCGTGTTCCGGGACGACGCCGGTTTTGGAAACGACACCTCGATCACCTACTTCGTCCAGGGTTCCAACGCCCAGGGGGACGGACTCCCCAGTGACCACCTGCAGGTCTTGCAGGACGTACCGCCCGCACAAATCCAGGCGGCCCTGAGCCCCGCGTTGGTCCAGAAGTTGTCAGGACAGAAGGCAGCCCCCCGGGGCCCGAAGCCCCCGTACCACGGGGCTTACTACCAAGCCGACTGGTTTGACCCGGCCACCCTGAAGAAGGCGTTCCAGGACTACGCAGCCCAGGAGAAAAAGGCGTTCGAAGACTGGAAGAAAAAAGATCAGGAGGACTTCGACCAGTTCCTGAAGACCGAGGGGGAAGTTCACCCGGCTCAGTAACCACCACCAAGACAGGGCGTTCTGAGACCAGCTGGATTCGAACCAGCGACCCCGGGCTTAGAAGGCCCGTGCTCTATCCAACTGAGCTATGATCCCGTATATTCTCATCGGGATGAGAGGATTTGAACCTCCGATATCCTGGTCCCAAACCAGGCGCCTTAGACCACTGGGCCACATCCCGTAGCGCACCATGATATCTACTCCAGAAGAACCCAGTCAAGCAACCCCTCTTCAACTCGCCCTGGTCGAGAAAATTATCCGACTGCACCCGGATACGGCACCGTTTCTCGAGTCCGAGAACCCCTTTCAGCTCTTGATCGCCGTGATTCTGTCGGCCCAGTGCACCGATGCCAAGGTGAACGAAGTGACCCGGGTGCTGTTCCGGGCGTTCCCCNCCCCGGTGCGCCTGGCCGGAGCCCCCCTCGCCGACGTGGAAAAGATCGTGTACCCCACGGGCTTCTACCGGGAAAAAGCCCTCCACATCATCGAGACCGCCGCCCTCCTGCTGGAACGGCACCGGGGGGAAGTCCCGTTGGGCATGGACGACCTCCTGGCCCTCCCGGGGGTTGGGCGCAAGACGGCCAACGTGATCCGGGGCCAGGTGGGCGGGTTGCCCGCCGTCATCGTCGACACCCACTTCAAGAGGGTCACCCGTCGCCTGGGCCTCACCGTCCAGGATGACCCCGCCGCCATCGAAAAAGAATTGGCCGCCCTCGTCCCCGTCACCTTGCAGTTTGCCTTCAGCATGGCGGCCAACCGCCATGGACGGGTGTATTGCCACGCCCGAAACCCCCGGTGCGGGGACTGTCCTGTTCAAAAACTCTGTCCCTCCGGGTGAGGGGGCGCCGGTCGGATCACCACCGCCCCGAGACCAGTTTGGCTTCCAGGGTTTCGTACAGGGGNAGGATGGTCCCCAGGAACTCGGGGTCGATGGACACGGCCTTGGCGGCGATCCCCGCACAGTAGCCACACTTTTTGCAGTCCCTCTGGTTGCAGTGGCCGGCCTGGAAGCGGTCCAAAAAGTTGGCGGGGATGGCGTTGCTGTCGATGACAATGGGGTTCTTGGCCTGGGTGTACAGAAGCATCCCCTGGCCCTTCATGAACGCCAGGGCGTCCCGGGCCAGACCGAAGGGCATCTTCCAGAACCGGAACGCCCGAAGCATGTGAACCGGGCTCCACCGGGGTGGCCGCTGGCGGAACCCCCAGGACAGCAACAGGTCCGCCAGGTTGCCATCCCACCGCCGCTCGTGGTAGGCCCGGGCCCGGGCCACGAGGGCTTCCGAAGGGATGTTCCTCTCCAGGAGCTTGAAGGTCGTGTAGCCCAGGGCTTCGTACCGGCCGATGTCCTCGGGGCGTATCCNCCCCGCCGAGATGAAGAGCTGCTGGTGGGTGAGCCGGTTTTTTTGACATTGAAGGAGCGGGTAGTCGATGTAGAACGCCGGATTCAACCCGCTGGCATGGGCGTGGCCATTTTGGTGCTGGATCTGATAAGGGCAGTTGGGTTGGCAGAAGTGGTTGGCGATCAGCACCAGGTCAGCCTTCACCGCCTCCCGGATCCTTCCCAGGGTCTCAAAATCCCGGTTGATCGAGAACGACTCCAAGTTGATGGTGTCGCACCCCAGGTCTTCCCAATAGCGGGCCCGCTTTACCGTGTCCACCTGGGCGTAGATCCCCACTTTGATCTTGAAATGGGGAAATCTTTTCTTCACAATTTGGACTAGGTACGGTGCGGCGATGGTGAGAGTCTCCACCCGAAGGTCGGTGAGCCACACCAGGAGCCGGTCGAGCTCCCGGTGGAACCGGCGGGTCCACTCGGCGTTCCCAAAACAGGCGGCGTTGAGCAGGTAGTTGAACTCCAACCCCTGCCGATGGGCCTCGGCAATGTACGAGGCCAGGGCCTTCCGGGACAGGGGGGTCGACATGGAACTCGGTCGCCCGCCACCCGTGATGTCGAAGGGGAGCTTGCCGTAGAGTTCGAAGGCCCCGTATTGTTTGAGTTCCGAAAGAATCGTGGGATCGTAGTTGGAGGGGACGGTGAGGCGCATAACCCATATTAACTCTGATTTCCATTCTGGCAAGGGCCCCCTGACTCGAGGAGTCACCTCAAAACCCTTGATTCGCCCCTGGGCATCGGTTACACTCAGGCGAGAGTCTGCTCTTCAGGAGACAGTATGAAGACCAAGGTCGATTTTCCCACGATCAACGCCAAGAGCCCCGAAGGCCAGAAAGATGACGGTACCCCCTACCGGGTTCTCATTGTCGACGACTCCATGTTCGTCACCAAGCAAATCGGCCAAATCCTCACGAGCGAAGGCTTTGAAGTCGTAGGAACGGCCGCCGACGGAGAGGCCGGGGTCGAGAAGTACAAGGAACTGTTTCCCAACGTCGATTTTGTGACCATGGACATCACGATGCCCAAGATGGACGGGGTCACGGCCCTCGAAAAGATCGTTGCCTTTGACCCCGATGCCCGGGTCATCATGGTGAGCGCCCTGGGGAAGCAAGACCTGGTGAAGGACGCCTTGATCAAGGGTGCGAAGAACTACATCGTGAAGCCCCTGGACCGAGAAAAAGTTCTCGAACGCGTCTTGATGTCCCTCAAGAAGTAGTCCGCCGTCCAGGGTGAGGCTTTCCGGGAACGAAGGGCAACCCTTGGTTGGAGGGCAACCTCGGTGAACTGTCGAGCGAACTGTGGTGCCTGTTGCATCGTCCCTTCGATCTCTTCGTTGAACAAGCCGGCCTTTGTCCGGTGTCCCCATCTCACCGTCGACCTCAAGTGTGGCCTGTGGGGAAGACCCGAGCGGCCTGCGGTCTGCTCCTCCCTGCGCCCCGAGCCAGAGATGTGCGGCCACACCCAAACCGAGGCGTTCACCCTCTTGACCGAGTGGGAGCGGGCCACGGCTCCAGATTGACTGCTGGGCCATTTTCCGACAGTATTTTGACCACGTTGCGTGACGAACTCGTCTCATAAGAAGGTTTTATGGTTATCAAAGCAAAGATCATTAACAACATTTGCCTCAATTCCCACCCCGTTGGCTGTGCCGCCGACGTTGCCCGGCAGATCGCCTATGTCCGGGCTCAGGGCCCCGTCAAGAACGGCCCCAAGAACGTCTTGGTCATCGGATCTTCCACGGGCTACGGCCTGGCAACCCGGATCACGGCGGCCTTCGGGGCGGGCGCCAAGACCATCGGCGTGGCCTTTGAGAAGGCCGGGAGCGAAAAGGGTCCGGGAACCGCCGGGTTCTACAATACCCTAGCCTTCGACCAAGCCGCCCAAAGGGCTGGTCTGTTCAGTCTGAGCTTCAACGGCGACGCCTTCGGCGACGAGATCAAGACGCAGGTGGTGGCCGCAATCCGGGAACACTTGGGCACGGTGGACCTCGTGGTCTACTCCTTGGCCAGCCCGGTCCGGACGGATCCCAAGACCGGGATCCAGTACCGCTCGGTCTTGAAGCCCCTCGGTCAGGACTTCACCGCCAAGAGCATCGACCCTTTCAAAGGCGAGATCAAGGTGAGCACTGTGACCCCGGCCACCGAAGAAGAGGCCGCCGCCACGGTGAAGGTCATGGGCGGCGAGGACTGGGAACTGTGGATCGACGCCCTGGAAGCCGGCGGAGTGTTGGCCCCCGGGTTCACCACGGTGGCCTACTCGTACATCGGACCCCAGGTCACCTACCCCTTCTACCGATCCGGCACCATCGGCAAGGCCAAGGAGCACCTGGAGGCCACGGCCCACAACCTGGCGACCCGGCTGAAGACGTCGGTGGGCGGTGCGGCCTACGTGAGTGTCAACAAGGCCCTCGTGACCCGGGCCAGTGCCGTCATCCCAGCGGTGTCCCTCTATATGTCTCTGCTTTACAAAGTGATGAAGAAGCAAGGCACCCACGAAGGTTGCATCGAGCAAATCGATCGCTTGTTCCGCACCCGTCTGTACGTCGGTGGCCCTGTGCCGGTGGATGCCGCCGGGTTGATCCGGATCGACGATTGGGAGATGGCCCCGGCGGTCCAGGCTGAAGTGGCCGAGCTCTGGGACCGGGTCACCGGAGACAACCTTCGGGATCTCTGCGATGTCAGGGGCTTTGAGGAAGATTTCCTGCAACTCAACGGCTTTGGCATCCCCGGGGTGGACTACGACGCCGACATCGATTCCGTGGTCCTCGAACACGGGGCATGAACTCCCTCGTCCTGGAAATCGGACTCATCGTCGTTCTGCTCGTTCTGAACGGCTTCTTTGCGATGTCGGAGATCTCCATCCTGTCGTCCCGGAAGCCTCGGCTCAAGCAGAAGGCCGACGAGGGCAGTGAGAGCTACCGCCGAGTCCTGGCCATCGCCCAGCATCCGGGGCCCTTTCTGTCCACCATGCAAGTGGGGATCACCCTCATCAGCATTGTGGTTGGGGCTCTGGGGGAAGCCACCCTTTCCGCGGCCCTGCGCCGGGTCTTGGAACGGGTGAGTTGGTTGGCCCCGGTGGCCGAGGTGGCCAGTTTCGTGGCTGTGGTGTTCTCCATGACCCTGGCGTCGGTGTTCATCGGCGAACTTGTGCCCAAGCGCATCGCCCTGTCGAACCCCGAACAAATCGCCGCCAGCGTCATTGGTCCCATCCGGTTCTTCAGTATTGTGTTCTTTCCCCTGGAACGCTTCCTCACCCTGTGTAGTGACGGCATCCTCAAGCTCCTGGGCGTCACCGCCAATACCGATCCCCCCGTCACCGAAGAGGAGCTCAAAGTGATGCTCCGGGAAGGGCGGGACGCCGGGGNATTCCACGAAGTGGAACAAAACCTTGCCGAAAACATGCTGACCCTCGACGACAAAGGGACCCACAGCTACCTCACCCAACGGGTCGACGTCCTTTTCTTCGAAAAGGATGACCCCGTGGACCACGTTCGCCAGACAGTGATCGAGAACCCCGACGTCGATGTCTTTCCGGTCTGCGACGGGGGTATGGATAACGTGATCGGTGTGGTCGACGGACGGAGAATCTTAGGAGCCCTGGCCGAATATCGGTACCAGAGCCTGGCCGAGTTCATCGAAGTCCCCGCAGTCGTCCCGGTCACCGTCAGTCCCTTGAACGTCTTGGGGGTCTTCAAGGAGAAACAGGTGAAGCTGGTCCTCGTCGTCGATGAATACGGCGGCGTCCAAGGAGTGATGACCCTGCGGAATATCCTGGAAAAACTCTTCGGCGAGGTCGTCGTGGCCGAAGCCGATGGACCCCAGCTCACCGAACGAGAGGACGGGAGTTACCTCATCGACGGAGCCTTAGACTTCGGGG
>JGI26470J50227_1000642_pt1 | contig 13866 bp, 10 predicted proteins | sample FreactTroBogLake_FD_50227 | JGI IMG/M metagenome (IMG submission 50227) | reverse complement strand
TGTTGATGGCGACCATCAATTCCAGCATTATTTTGATTTCGCTGCCCGCTATATTTAACGGCATCGGTGTTGACCCGCTCTCACCGGGCAATGTTGGATATTTGCTCTGGCTGTTGATGGGTTACATGTTGGTGACGGCGGTATTGGTTATCAGCCTGGGCCGACTCGGCGATATTTTTGGACGCGTCCGCATTTATAACTTGGGTTTTGCCGTCTTCTCGTTTGCATCGGTGCTTCTCGCAGTTGATCCGTTTAAGCATGGAACAGGTGCGTTGTGGCTAGTCATCTGGCGCTTGGTTCAAGGCGTCGGTGGCGCGATGTTGTTTGCAAATTCAAGCGCAATTATCGTCGATGCATTCCCTGCGAAACAGCGTGGGCTTGCGATTGGAATTAATCAGGTTGCCGCGATCGCTGGTTCGTTTATCGGATTGATTGCTGGCGGAGTTCTCTCGGTCTTTGCTTGGCGAAGTGTCTTTTGGGTTTCAGTTCCATTCGGAATCCTTGGCACCGTGTGGGCTTATTTCAGCCTTAAAGATAATGGCCGGCGCACAGAGGCGAAGATCGATTGGCTCGGTAACGGCCTATTCGCGGTCGGACTGACGTCGCTCTTACTCGGGATTGTTTATGGGATTCAGCCCTACGCCAATCAATCCATGGGTTGGGGCTCACCCAAAGTGGTTGTCTCGTTGGCTGTTGGCATAGTTGTTTTGATCGCCTTTCTGATTGTGGAAGCTCGAGTTCCGCATCCGATGTTTAATCTCCATCTCTTTAAAATCCGCGCCTTCTTCACAGGAAGTATCGCGGGCCTTTTGGCCGCGACTGCCCGCGGTGGTTTTCAATTCATGCTGATTATTTGGTTGCAAGGAATCTGGCTGCCATTACATGGCTATTCATATGCAGATACGCCGTTGTGGGCAGGTATTTTCTTGCTACCGCTCACCGCAGGATTCTTAATTGCTGGCCCGGTCTCTGGTTACTTGTCCGATCGCCATGGCGCCCGCATTCTTTCCACGGTTGGCTTGCTTGTCTTCGGTGGAAGCTTTGTTGGGCTGTTGTTAGTCCCGACTAATTTCACGTACTGGATTTTTGGCTCACTTGTTCTACTTAATGGTTTAGGTGGCGGATTGTTCTCAGCACCCAACGCCACCGCCGTCATGAATAGCGTGCCGGGCGATGCCCGAGGCGGCGCAGCCGGAATTCAAGCCGCGTTTATGAACTCCGGCATGGTCTTATCGATGGGACTCTTTTTCTCGCTGATGATTGTTGGTTTATCTAGCGCGTTACCTGCAGCGATGTTCCATGGATTAACAGCGGCGGGAGTTGGTGCCGGACAAGCTCACTCGCTTGCCGCCTTACCCGCCGTGGCAACGCTCTTCTCATCATTCCTCGGATACAACCCGTTGCAGAGCTTGTTGCATTCGCAAGCCGCGGCTCACGTAACCACCGCACAGTGGAATACCTTGATTGGAAAGCATTTCTTCCCGAGCCTGATTCAGGCCCCGTTCCATCATGGCCTGATTGTGGTCTTCGGCATGGCCTTCGCTATGTCGATCGTGGCGGCGGTTTTCTCAGCGCTACGCGGCGGTCGGTATATCCACGAGCACGTGCACGGGCATTAGTTCGGTAACTTTCCCAGACCCTGGTGGGTTGCCAGGAACTCAGCGTGCTTTGGCTGCAACTCTTCCAATGAACTGACGCCGAGCAACTTCATCGAACGAATCATTTGATTCTGCAGAATCTGAAGCGCGCGCTCAACGCCATCTTGGCCACCGGCCATGAGGCCATACAAATATGCGCGGCCGATATACGTGTACTGGGCGCCATGAGCAATCGCAGCCAGAATATCGCCACCATGCATGATGCCGGTATCGAGATGTACTTCCAGATCCTTCTTCAAGCTTTTGCGAACAGCACCAAGCAGGTATAGCGGAACTGGCGCGCGATCTAATTGGCGGCCACCATGGTTGGAGAGAATTACTGCGTCAACTCCGTATGCCGCACACTTCTTTGCGTCTTCAACGGTCTGGATGCCCTTAACAGTTAGAGTGCCCTTCCATTGTTTGCGAATCCATTTCAGATCCTCGAATGTCATTGTTGGATCGAACATGTAATCCAAGAGTTCGCCAACAGTGCCAGGCCAATTGGATAGCGAAGCAAAATTAATCGGCGGAGTTGTCAGGAAGTTCCAGACCCACTCAGGTCGAGGCAATGCGTTAAGCACGGTTTTTGAATTTAGACGCGGTGGAACTGTTAAGCCATTTCGATTGTCACGAAGGCGCGCTCCCGACACTGGTACATCTACTGTCAACACAAGGTTCTTCACTCCAGATTTCCACGCACGATCGACCAACGCCATCGAACCTTCGCGGTCCTTCCACATATACAACTGGAACCAATTCACTCCGTTTGGAGCAGCTGCTACAACATCTTCGATTGTGGTTGTTCCAAGGGTCGACAAGGTGAACGGAATACCGAACTTCTCCGCGGCACGTGAACCAGCACGTTCGCCTTCAGAATGCATCATTCGAGTGAAACCGGTTGGCGCGATACCCACCGGCATGTCAAAGGTATTTCCGAGGCTTGTGCGGGTCAGCGATGCGCCTGATACATCGTGCAAAATATTTGGATGAAATTGAATATCCAAAAAGGCCTGACGAGCGCGCTCTAGGCTGACTTCAGACTCAGCGGCACCATCGGTGTAATCGAAAGGACCTTTTGGCGTACGGTGCTTAGCAATCTCGCGGAGGTCCCAAATCGTTAGGGCGTTCTCGAGTCGGCGCTTCTTGCGGTGAATAGTGGGCAATTGGAACTGAAGGAGTGGTGCCAAATCTTTCGGATTCGGAAACTGTCGCTTGAAGTTCTTGGACATGGCTAGGCACCCTTCGATTTCTTGGAAACTGGACCGGTTGATCCGCGAACAATAAGTTGAGGTTGAAATTCAATCCGCTGGTGTGTGTGCTTGCCGGGATTTTCACATTCTGCAATTGCTAGCTCAGCCGCAGCGAAACCCAACTGATACTTAGGTTGTGCGATAGATGTAAGTGGAACGGTGGCGCTCTGTGCAAAATCGATATCGTCATAACCAATAACGCTTACGTCAGTGGGTACGTCATAGCCCTTTGCGCGCAACGTGCGAATCGCGCCGAGCGCTACCAAGTCGTTGCCGCAAATGATGGCGGTAAAGTCCAGCTTCTTATCCTTTAAATACTTTTCCAATACCTCTTGTGCGCCGTATGTGGACATGGCATCAACTCGAACGGTGGTCAGGTGTGGTCGCTTGCTCGCTGGCATATCAGCGATCGCCGCCTTAATTCCTTTTTCACGTTCAGCAACCTGAGGGATATTGGTCGCACCTGTAAGCAACATAATGTCGCGATGCCCTAGTTCGTATAAATGTTGTAACGCGAGCGCACCGCCCTGTGCGTCATCAACACCAACACTGCATGCTTCTAAACCAATTGCGCTCCGGTCAACAAGCGTCAGACCAATTCCGCGATCGGCTATCGCTTTCAGATTGGAATATGAATCGCGAGCCGGAGTAATAAGCACTCCTTGCACGTTTTGAGCGACAAGTACATCGAGGTACTTGTCCTCTTTCTCCGAGCTTTCGTCGGTGTTGCAGAGAATGACCACGTATCCCGCGGCGAGAACAGCGTCATTCACACCTTTGGAGAGATCGGTGAAAAAGGGGTTGGAGATATCCGGTACGACCAGACCCAAGACCCGCGTCTTGCCCGCGCGCAGGGTTCGGGCAGAGGCGTTCGGGACGAATCCCAAGTCGGCCACTGCTTTCTGGACCTTCTTCAGGGTCGATGGCGCCACAGCATCTGGCCGATTAAAGACGTTCGAGACGGTGCCCAGCGATACGCCCGCTTTTTGGGCAACATCACGGATACTCACGCTCATAATTGAAACGATACAGTAGAAATGTTCAAGAGCTAGAGCTCGAAAGTCGATCTCTAGAGTGAACCAATTTTCTGTAACTAAAACGTTATAAATTCAGCGTGAAAATGCATTGACCAGAACTCTACAAAGCAATAATCTTTAGAACGTAATTGAAACGATTCAATTTATTCGGAGGTTAGTCGCACTTGCAGACCATCCTTGAGATACATGGCGCCGCTAAGCGTTTTGGCGGAGTACATGCACTCGTTGACGCGCATCTTTCCCTCAACGCTGGTGAGATCCATGCGTTGCTAGGCGAGAACGGCGCTGGCAAGTCCACCCTCCTCAAAACCCTAGCCGGCGTGCATAAGCTCGATGCCGGAACCATCACGCTCTTCGGAAAAGACTTTATTTCCGCCGGAACGCGTGGCTCATTAGAACAAGGCATCGCCGTTATCTATCAAGAGCCCAACCTATTTCCCGATCTCACGCTCGCCGAAAATGTCTTTATCGGCCGCCAGTTAGTCCATGGCAAGACTGTCGATTGGAAAGAGATGGTCGCCCGATCATCTGCACTATTTACGCGTCTCGGCGTCCCACTTAATCCGTTGCGCCTCGCTCGCGGACTTTCTATCGCAGATCAGCAAATCGTAGAAATTGCGAAAGCACTTTCGCTGGATGCAAAAGTAATTGTGATGGACGAGCCAACAGCTGCGCTTTCCGCAAACGAAACCGAGCGGTTATTTAACGTAGCTCGTTCTTTGCGAGCTGAAGGCGCAGCACTTGTTTTTGTTAGCCACCGGTTGGATGAAGTTATGGCGCTCTGCGATCGTGTCACCATCATGCGTGATGGTTCCACCGTCGCGACCGCTCCAATTTCCGAAGTGGATACCGACAAGATTGTTAAGTGGATGGTTGGCCGCGAACTCTCTGACCTCTTTCCCAAGGCGCCTGCTGTGATTGGCGAGACCATTCTGAAAGTCGAGAACATTGGCCGCACTGGGCAGTTTGCAGATATCTCATTTGAAGTTCGCGCCGGTGAAATCGTTGGCATCGCAGGCCTAGTTGGTTCCGGTCGCTCCGAGGTTATTCGGGCAATCTTTGGCGTCGACAATTACGAAACTGGATCGATCACATTCTTGGGTAAGAAGATGCAGAAGAATGCACCTAGCAAAGCGATGCGCGACGGTATTGCACTTGTCCCAGAGGATCGTCGTCAACAGGGACTGTTTATGCCAGTCTCTATCGCGCGTAATTCCACCATCACACTTCTAAAGTCGCTGAGCCGATTCGGCTTAATCCGTAAGGCCAAGGAAAATGCGAGCGCTGCAGAATGGGCGAAGAAGTTACAGTTGAAATTCAATTCACTTGAAGATTCGGTTGATCGACTGTCTGGCGGAAATCAGCAGAAGGTAGTTCTCGCAAAGTGGCTATCTACCAATCCAAAACTTCTCATCATCGATGAGCCGACTCGCGGTATCGACGTTGGAACTAAATCTGAAGTCCACCGCTTTCTATCTCAAGAAGCAGCAAAAGGGCTTGGAATTTTGATGATTTCTAGCGAACTTCCGGAAGTGCTCGGTATGTCTGATCGCATCTTGGTTATGCGCGAAGGTCGCTTGGTGGCACATTTCGATGCAAAAGATGCGAACCCAGAGAATGTGATTGCCGCTGCGTCAGGAGCGAACGCATGAAGCGCCTCTTGAGCATTCGTGAAGTACCAATCTTTGGTGTATTAGTTCTCTTCTTTGGCGTTGCTGCGCTGGGAAATCACGCGCTCTTCTCCGCCTCTGGCTTACACGATCTACTTTTTACTTCATCCATTATTTGTTTGCTGGCATGCGCCGAAACGCTGATCATCGTGATGAAGCACATCGATCTCTCCATCAGCTCAACAATTGGCTTTTCTTCGTACATTATTGGCAAGAACGCATCAAATGGTCACGGCTTGTTGTATTGCCTAATCCTCGGTGTGATCTTTGGTCTCGCAGTCGGTGCCGTAAATGGATTCCTTGTTGCGTATCTCAAGCTTCCTAGCTTGGTTGTTACATTGGGAACGCTCTACCTCGTTCGCGGCCTCTTTAATCAAGTAGCGCGTGGCGACTTTATTAACAGTGACAAAGTGCCGCACTTGCTCACATATATGGCTGACCACACATTTGTGAAAGTTCCATATCTATTCCTCGTTGCTCTGGCTATGGCGATTGTCGTTGGGTTTGTGATGCGACACCTGCGTTCCGGCCGCGATCTTTATGCAATCGGTTCTAATCTTCCCGCCGCTCACTTAGCGGGTATCGCGGTTGAGAAGCGAACCTTCTGGGCGTTCACAGCAGCTGGAGGTATCGCCGGTTTAGGTGGCGCAATTCTTCTCGCTCGGTTTGGCCAAGCTCAAGCGAACTCTGGTTTGGGTATCGAACTCAGTGTGGTCTCCGCTTGCGTAGTTGGCGGCGTAGCAATTGCTGGTGGAATTGGAACGATTTATGGAGCGATGATTGGCGCGCTCTTGCTGCAGACAATTGTTATGGCGCTCGGTGCGCTTGGCGTCAGCCAGTTCTGGCAAGGTGTTGTTAACGGAGCACTTCTTATCGCGGCAATCTCACTCGACAAAATTTTGTCCTCGCGAAGTCAGCGGACCCAAATCATGAGAGTGAGTGCATGATGAGCAAATTAAGCGCGCTCCGCGGAAATATTGGCTGGGACAAAGGCGTCGGAATTCTCTTATTAGTGACCCTCATTGTGGGTTCGTTGATTACTCCTGATTTTGCAACAACCAGCAATCTTGGGTTCGTTGTTCAAGATATTGGCGAGATCATGATTATCGCGTTGCCGATGGCCTTCCTGATCATCGCTGGAGAGATTGATCTCTCTGTCGGATCGGCGCTCAGTTTGGTGTCATCAACCATCGGGTACTCATTTGCGCACGGCATCAGCTTTGGCTTTGCGATTCTTATCGGCATCTGCGTGGGCGCTGCAACGGGTGCGCTGAACGGCTTTTTGGTGAACTACCTCGGATTGCAATCGCTCGCGGTCACCATCGGAACAATGGGCCTCTTCCGCGGACTCTGCTTCGTCCTTCTCGGCAATACCCCAGTCAATCAACTTCCAGATTTCTGGACCGGTCTTGGCGTTAACAACATTCCGCACACATTCTTGCCTTGGTCATTCGTGCTTATTGCGCCATTGGTATTTTTCGCCTGGATCTTGCTGCACCACACAAAGATTGGTCGCTGGACATTTGTGACTGGTATCAGTGCCGAAGCCGCTCGATTCTCGGGCATTCCAGTTAAGCGCTTCAAGTTCCTTATGTATGTTGCAACTGGCGTGATGGTTTCGTTGGCCGCGATTGTCTACACACTTCGCTTTGCATCGGCATCACCGGATAGCGCGATGGGATACGAGCTCACGACAATCGCAGCTGTTCTCTTCGGCGGTGTTTCTATCGCTGGTGGATTTGGAACCATGTGGGGAGTCATCTTCTCCGTTATCGAACTTGGCGCCATTCGTTCGGTTCTACAACTCATCAATTTTTCATCGAACGCGCTGCAGATGGTCAGCGGCGCACTCCTACTCTTCTCAGTCGCCTTTCCAAAGGTGATTGAGTTGCTTAAGTCCCGCCGTGAGGCGCGAGTTAAGAAACCCTCTCCCTCGTTGGCCTCAATGAGGAGCGTCGAATGAAAGGAAGTTCGCGACACATGCAAAAGAACAAGCTAAAGGCTGTTCTAGCGACAGCTGCAATTGCTGCAGTTGCATTCGTTGGTGCACCTACACAAGCACATGCTGCCGGTCTCAAGATCGCCATCATGCCAAAGGCAGTAAACAATGGTTACTTCACCGCCTGGAACCAAGGCGCACAGAAGGCCTGTAAGGAAATTAAGGCAACCTGTACATATCTCGGACCAACAGAAGCAACCGGTCCCGCACAGGTTCAGTTCATCAACCAAGTTATTCAGAAGAAGTATGACGTTCTTGTCATCTCAGCTGCAGATCAGAATGCAATTGTTCCTTCTTTGAACAAGGCAAAGGCCGCTGGTATCAAGATTGTTACCTCTGACGCTGACGTTGCAACATCTGCAGCCTCATCACGCGTTGTAGCAGTTCTTCCTGCAGCTTCAGCACGTATCGGTACTGCAGAAGTTGACTGGATTGCAGCAGCTACAGGTGGCAAGGGCAAGATTGCAGTTCTTTCTGCTGCAGCAACCGCTGCTAACCAGAATGCATGGATTGCTGCAATGGGTCCATACCTCACCCAGAAGTATCCAAACATGTCATGGGTCGGTGGAACAGTCGATAAGTCTGTCTTCTACGGCAATGATGACCCAACAACATCGACCGCTCAGTTCGATGCAATCTTGTCTCAGTATCCAGATGTAGCCGGAATCATTGCTCCAACAACCGTTGGTGTACTTGCTGCTGCTCAGGAGAAGAAGGCTAAGAGCGCAACAGTTCATGTCACCGGTCTTGGTCTTCCAAGCCAGATGGCTCCTTACATCGAAGATGGAACGGTTGAAAAGGTCGGCCTTTGGAATCCAATCGATCTTGGTTATGTAGCGGTTTATGCCGGTGCAGCAGCTAAGGCTGGAACATTCACAGGTAAGGTCGGATCTTCATTCAAGGCTGGCGCAAAGTCATACAGCGTTGTTGCTGGCGGCATTGCCTACCTTGGTGATCCATTCACCTTCGATAAGTCAAATATCGAAACCTTCAAGACTATTTACTAATAGTTAGAAGTTTGTAGCAGTACGAGGTTTAACCTCGAGGGAGAGCTCTTGTGGTGGCGATTGCATCAAAGCCATGAGAGCACTCCAACTCATCAATAAGTCAACAATCAGGGAAGGAGTAATCGATGGAACGCGTATGTTTTCGCCTTCAGGTTCGTAAGGACCGGATGGCTGAATATGTAGAGCGCCACAAGGCTGTTTGGCCGGAGATGTTGCAAGCACTGCGCGATACGGGCTGGACTAATTACTCCATTTATTTAGACCCCAGCGATGGCCTATTGATTGGTTATCTCGAAACTCCAGATTTAGAAGCTGCGAAGGCCGGAATGGCTGCGCGCGAGATAAACACAAAATGGCAGGCAGATATGGCGCCATTCTTTGAAGCGCTCGATGGCCAAGCGCCAGACGAGGGTTTCCTGCGCTTACAAGAGATTTTTTACTTAGCTTAAAGATTTTCCCCTGACGTCAGATTCCCGCACGATCGAATTCCACAAGAGGAGCACCACATGAGCGATAAAGCTAAAGCGAAAGAAGCGATTAAGCGCCTCAAGATTGAGACGCCATCGTGGGCATACGGTAATTCCGGTACCCGCTTTAAAGTTTTTGGCCAACCTGGTGTTCCGCGCGATCCTTTCGAAAAAATCGAGGATGCGGCACAGGTTCATAAGTACACCGGGGCCGCTCCAACTGTTGCACTGCATATTCCATGGGACAAAGTAGAAGATTATGGAAAGCTTGCAAAGCATGCATCCGACCTGGGAGTAAAGCTCGGAACTATTAACTCAAATACCTTTCAGGATGACGATTACAAATTAGGTTCAGTATGTAATCCGGACCCAAAAATTCGCAAGAAGGCAGTCCAGCACCTGATTGACTGCATTGAGATTATGAACGTTACTGACGTTCAAGATCTAAAACTTTGGTTTGCTGATGGAACAAATTACCCAGGCCAAGACAACATTGCTGATCGCCAAAATCGTTTAGCGGAATCCTTGGCAGAGGTTTACAAGCACCTTTCGGGAAATCAACGGATGTTGCTGGAGTACAAGTTTTTTGAACCAGCGTTTTATCACACCGATGTCCCTGATTGGGGAACATCGTTTGCTCATTGCTTACAACTCGGCGATCGCGCGATGGTGTGTGTCGATACTGGTCATCACGCCCCTGGCACTAATATTGAATACATCGTTGCTGTTTTGTTGCGTGCAAAGAAGCTCGGTGCATTTGATTTCAACTCACGTTTCTACGCCGATGATGATTTGATTGTTGGAGCCGCGGACCCATTCCAGCTTTTCCGGATCATGCACGAGGTCAATATCAACGGCGGTTTTGATGTTGGCACACCTGTCTCCTATGTTTTGGATCAGTGCCACAACATCGAAGCCAAAGTGCCTGGCCAGATTCGTTCCATTTTGAATGTGCAAGAGGCGGTCGCCAAGGCGTTACTCGTAGACCAAACTGCACTCAAGGCTGCACAGCAATCTGGCGATGTGCTGTTGGCTAATGATGTTTTGATGGATGCGTACAACACGGATGTCCGTCCATTGTTGGTTGAAGTCCGTCAGGAGCAAGGTTTAGATGGCGACCCAATGGGCGCATTCAAGAAGTCCGGTTATCTAGCCAAGATCGCAGCGGAGCGAGTCGGTGGCAATCAAGCAGGTTGGGGCGCATAAGTTGAGTATTTCGGAATTAACACCTGCAGTAAGAGAACTAATTGGCCGTTCGAATCGCTTGGGTTCAGACCCAAAGATCACGAACTATGCCGGTGGCAACACATCGGCAAAGGGCGAGATCATCGATCCAGTATCGGGTGAGAAGTCGTCGCTTACATTCGTCAAGGGTTCCGGGGGGGACCTTGGCACACTCAAAGAGAGCGGCCTAGCGGTCCTTTATACAGAGAAGATTCATTCTCTGAAGAAGGTCTACCCAGGTGTAGATCGTGAAGACGAGATGGTCGCCCTCTTTGATTTTTGTCTGTACGGAAAAGGTGGCGCTGCGCCCAGCATCGATACATCAATGCACGGGTTGGTGGATTACAACCACGTTGATCACTTGCACCCAGATTCCATCATCGCATTTGCAACAAGCGTGGATGGCGAGAAGTTAACGAAGGAATGCTTTGGCGACGAAATCCTGTGGGTGGATTGGCGTCGTCCGGGTTTTCAGCTGGGCTTGGATATTGCCAAGATTGCAGCAGAAAATCCGAAGGCGAAGGGATGCGTTCTCGGAGGCCATGGCTTAACGACGTGGGCCGACACATCTGCCGAATGCGAGAAGCGTTCACTAGATGCAATTAAGAAGGCCGAAGATTTCATTAAGGCCAAGGGCAAGAAGGAACCTTTTGGCGCTGAGGTCTCGAAGTTCAAGGCGCTAAATGAAAACGACCGTCGTGCTCGTGCAGCAAAACTTGCACCTCTATTGCGCGGGGTTGCATCCAAAGATGCACGGATGGTCGGACACTTCAGTGATGCCGATGTCGTACTCGATTTCATTTCACATGAAGCACTTAATCGGTTAGCCGCACTCGGCACATCCTGCCCTGATCACTTCTTGCGCACCAAGGTTTCACCAATGGTGCTTGACACCGCTCCTGATGCGCCATTCGAGGAGGTTGTTTCTCGAGTAGCAGAACTTCACGAGGAGTATCGCAAGAGTTATTCGGATTACTACAACCGTCATGCCAAGCCGGATAGCCCGGCTATGCGCGGTAGTGATCCAGCCATCATTTTGGTGCCCGGTATCGGAATGTTTAGCTATGGCAAGGATAAGCAAACTGCACGTGTTGCTGGCGAGTTCTATATCAACGCCATCAATGTGATGCGCGGCGCAGAAGCAATCTCCACTTACGCACCAATTAATGAGACAGAGAAGTTCAATATTGAGTACTGGGAGCTTGAAGAGGCAAAGCTTCGCCGCATGCCAGCGCCAAAGAAATTGCAGGGACAGATAGCTCTTGTCACCGGTGGTGCATCAGGAATCGGCAAGGCAATCGCCCATCGCTACCTTCAAGAAGGTGCATGTGTGGTCATTGCAGATCGCGATATCGACAATGCCAAGAAATTAGCGGAGGAATGGGGTGGCCCAGATAAGGCCGTTGCCGTTGCCGTAGATGTCACGAATGAAAGTGCGGTTGAGGCAGCGGTTGATGCTGCGGCGCTCGCCTTTGGTGGTGTCGATATTCTCGTCAATAACGCCGGCCTTTCTATCAGCAAATCATTGCTGGAGACCACTGTTGCCGATTGGGAGTTGCAGCACGCGGTAATGGCAAAAGGTTCATTCTTGTTCTCACGTGAAGCTGCCCGCGCCATGATCCACCAGAAGATGGGTGGAAACATCATTTATATTTCGAGCAAGAACTCTGTCTTCGCTGGTCCTAACAACATTGCCTATGGTGCTACCAAAGCCGATCAAGCACATCAGGTGCGCTTGTTAGCAGCGGAACTCGGCGAACACAAGATTCGCGTCAACGGCATTAATCCCGATGGTGTTGTTCGCGGTTCAGGAATCTTCGCGGCCGGATGGGGTGCACAACGTGCAGCCGTTTATGGTGTTGAGGAAGAGAAGCTGGGCGAATACTACGCACAGCGGACAATCTTGAAGCTCGAAGTCTTGCCAGAACATATCGGCGCAGCGGCATTCGCGTTGGTCAGCGGTGACTTGCCATTAACGACAGGTTTGCATATTCCTGTTGATGGTGGCGTTGCAGCAGCATTCTTGCGATAACGAATCTGAAGAATGTCTCATTTTGCAGCGATTGATTTAGGTGCATCCAGCGGACGAGTTGCCGTTGGATCACTCACCGATAGCACGTTGAGCTTTGAAATCATTCATCGATTTGGAAACGAGCCGATACGCAACGCTCATGGCTCGCTGCTCTGGAATTGGGAGATGTTGAAGGCGGAGATTAAGACTGGCTTGAAAGCTGCCGCTGCTAAGTACGAACTGAAGTCGGTTGCGGTGGATACATGGGCAATCGATTACATTCTTTATTCAGATTCTGGTGAGGTCCTTGCACCGACGTATTCATACCGAGATGACCGCACAGACGCAGTAATGGAAATCGCAATCGATACATATGGAAAAGATGCGATTTACAGCGTTACTGGAATTCAATTCCTGCCATTCAATACCGTTTACCAACTCTTGGCCGCTCGAGATGCAGGGGAGTTAAATTCAGGAAAGTTTCTGATGATTCCTGACGCGATTAATTACGAACTTACTGGCATTTCATCAAATGAAATTACCAATGCATCGACCACTCAAATACTTAACCCGAATTCTCGGGACTGGGATTGGAAGCTCATTGGAAACCTCAATATTCCACACGCAGTATTCCCAAAGCTACATGAGCCAAATACTTTGGTTGGGAAGGTGCGCAACCTCCCCGAGCTAAATGGCGTGGATGTTGTCGCTGTGGGATCACATGACACAGCGTCTGCCGTTGCCGGAGCGCCGCTGGAGAATCCTGAATCAGACGTCTACATATCTAGCGGTACATGGTCACTGGTCGGTTGTGAAATTAATGAACCCATTACCTCTGCCGAAGCGATGGCATTCAACTTAACTAACGAGCTTGGGGTTGAAGGCAAGGTTCGTTTGCTGAAGAACGTGGCGGGAATGTGGATCATCTCCGAACTTATTCGAGAATGGGCCGCTTCGGGGGAAAGTATTTCTGCTGCCGAGCTTGTTGAGTTAGCGCGGAGTGAGACTCAAAACAAGACAATTATTGATCCGAATGACCCACTCTTTATTCACCCCGGAAATATGGTTGAGCGCATCTGTTATTTGGCGGAAAAGCACGGGCAACCAATCCCGGTCGGCAAGGGCGCGATCGCACGTTGCGTATACGAAAGTTTGGCGAATAGTTATGCGCAAGTGATTGCGCAATTAGAGTCAGTGACGAAGAAGAAGTTCAATAAGATCTATGTGGTTGGTGGCGGTTCCGCAAATGACCTGCTCAATCAATTAACTGCAGATGCAACACAACTCCCCATTTCAGCAGGTCCAGTTGAGGCAACCCTGCTTGGTAATGTTGGAGTTCAGGCTATTCATGCTGGGGAGATTGCCGATCTAAAGGCGTTGCGCCAATTAATTCGAGCCTCGTTCGAGTTGAAGAGCTTCTTGCCCGCCTGAACCCCTCGAGTTGCCCCGCCCCAAAATCCTGTAAACTCAGGTCACCACTTGGAGACGTCGCATAGCCCGGTCGAGTGCGCCTCACTGCTAACGAGGTAAGGGGTAAAACCCTTCAAGAGTTCAAATCTCT
>JGI26470J50227_1000641_pt1 | contig 13874 bp, 15 predicted proteins | sample FreactTroBogLake_FD_50227 | JGI IMG/M metagenome (IMG submission 50227) | reverse complement strand
GGTGTGATGCGAGATCATTTCCTTAAAATCGGCGTCCTGTTCTTTGTTTGGCAAGTTGCCGTTAATCAGCAAATAGCAAACTTCCATGAAGTCACATTTGCTGGCTAAATCTTCAATGGGGTAACCGCGATATAGCAGCTCGCCTTTATCGCCATCGATATAGGTTATCTTGCTATTACAAGAGGCTGTAGACAAAAATCCGGAATCATAGGTGAACTTACCAGTCTGACCATACAGCTTACGAATATCAATGACATCAGGACCAACGCTGCCTTGATAAATTGGCAAATCAATGTCTGGCGAACCATCGGAAAATGATAGTTTTGCTTTGATATTCGATTCATTCATGTCTAGCCTCTAATCTTTCAATCTGTTGAGATTCAAAACTCCAAAGTACAGCAAATACAGTACCGCTTTTTAATTAAAACTACTTTTCTCTCAAACGCATCATCATCTTTTGATAAGCGGTAGTTGAAGAAATTTCTTTCAATACAGCCAACTCATCCTTGCGACCAATTAATAAGTCCATCAAGTCGTTGTCATCCAATGCCAGTAGCTGCTTTAGTACTTGACCGTCTTCTGCATTGAGATCATCGGCATACCGGTCAAAAAATCGCTGCAGAATTAAATCGTTTTCCAACAATCCTCGGCGAGCATCGCTCTTTAATCGATATAACTCTGCATTACTCAAACTCATGAGCTTAGACAGCCCTACGAACCATTAACTCTTTAATCTTACCAATCGCCTTAGTTGGATTCAAATGCTTAGGACAGACATCCACGCAATTCATGATGGTATGGCAGCGAAATAAACGATATGGGTCTTCTAAATTGTCTAAACGCTGTGCGGTATCTTCGTCACGGCTATCGGCAATAAAACGATAAGCTTGCAATAAGCCAGCGGGACCAACAAACTTATCAGGATTCCACCAGAAAGATGGGCATGAAGTAGAGCAAGAGGCGCACAGAATGCACTCATACAAACCATTGAGTTCTTCACGTTCTTCTGGGCTCTGCAAGCGCTCTTTCTCAGGCGCTGGATTGTCATTGACTAAATAAGGCTTGATTGAGAGATATTGCTTAAAGAATAAGGTCATATCAACAATCAAGTCACGCACCACTGGCAAGCCAGGCAATGGTCGCAGAGTAATCACTTTAGGCAAGGTCAACATATTGGTTAAGCAAGCCAAACCATTCTTGCCGTTAATGTTCATCGCATCAGATCCGCAAACACCCTCGCGGCATGAACGACGATACGAAATACTCTCATCTTGTTTCTTTAGGGAGATCAGTGCATCTAACAACATGCGCTCGCCGCTTAATTCCAGCTCATAGCGTTGCATGCGAGGCGCTGCATCAACCTCTGGGTCGTAACGATAAATTTCAAAAATCCGGGTATCACTCATCTTTTATCTCTCTTATCGATCTCTAACTTAGAAAGTACGTTCTTTGGGTGGAACAGATTCAACCGTTAAAGGCTTCATCACGACGGGTTTGTAATCTAAGCGGTTTCCTTCGCTGTACCAAAGGGTGTGTTTCATCCAGTGTTCATCATCGCGATGAGGATGATCATCGTGGGAATGAGCGCCACGACTTTCCTTGCGGGCAGCTGCAGAAGTCATCGTAGCATTGGCAGTTTCAATCAAATTGGCCACTTCCAGAGCTTCAATGCGTGCGGTATTAAAAATCTCCGACTTGTCTTTTAACCAGAGATGGTTTGCACGCTCAGTGAGCTGAGCCATCTGACGCAGACCTTCATCCATTAACTCTTGGTTGCGGAAAACACCAGCGTAGGTTTGCATAGTCTTGCGGATGTCGTTGGCTACATCTTGCGCATACTCACCAGAGCTGGAGTTATCCAACTTAGCAATCCGTGCAAGCGTCTGCTCACCGGCATCAGCAGGCAATGGTTTGAACTCTTGTTTTTTCAAATCAGCAGCGACAATGTGGTTGCCAGCGGCGCGACCAAAGACCAAGAGGTCTAACAATGAGTTCGTACCGAGACGGTTCGCGCCATGCACGGACACACAAGAGCATTCACCGATCGCGTAGAGACCGTGCACGATCTCGTTTGGCTTGCCGTTCTTTGGCACAACCACTTGACCATTAATATTGGTTGGAATACCACCCATTTGATAGTGGATGGTTGGCACCACAGGAATATTTTGTTTGGTAACGTCTACGTTAGCAAAGTTAATGCCAATTTCATAAACCGATGGCAAACGCTTCATGATGGTTTCAGCACCAAGGTGAGTTAAATCGAGTTCGACATAATCACCATTAGGACCACATCCACGACCTTCTTTAATTTCTTGATCCATACAACGGGATACGAAATCGCGTGGCGCTAAATCTTTATAGGTTGGCGCATAACGCTCCATGAAGCGCTCACCATGCTTATTACGCAAAATGGCACCTTCACCACGACAACCTTCGGTCAACAGAACACCAGCACCCGCTACACCAGTTGGATGGAATTGCCAGAACTCCATATCCTCTAATGGAATACCTGCGCGTGCAGCCAGACCCATACCATCACCAGTATTAATAAAGGCATTGGTTGAAGCTGCCCAAATACGACCTGCACCACCAGTAGCCAGCATCACTACCTTAGCTTCCAAGATATAGACTTGACCGGTTTCCATTTCGAGAGCGGTAACACCAACCACATCGCCCTCGTCATTGCGGATCAAATCGAGAGCCAACCACTCAACAAAAAAATTGGTTTTGGCACGCACGTTACGTTGATACAAGGTATGCAACATGGCATGACCGGTTCGATCTGCCGCTGCACAAGCACGCTGCACGGCTTTCTCACCGTAGTTCGCAGTGTGTCCGCCAAAGGGACGTTGATAGATCGTGCCATCTGGGTTACGGTCAAACGGCATACCAAAGTGCTCTAACTCATAAACTACTTTTGGCGCCTCGCGACACATAAATTCGATCACATCTTGGTCGCCCAACCAGTCAGAACCTTTGATGGTGTCGTAGAAGTGATAGTGCCAATTGTCTTCGTTCATATTGCCAAGCGCTGCGCCAATACCGCCCTGCGCTGCTACGGTATGGGAGCGAGTTGGAAATACTTTAGTCAAGACGGCAACATTCAAACCGGCTTCAGCAAGTTGCAATGAGGCGCGCATGCCAGAACCACCTGCACCAACAATGACTGCATCAAAGCGGCGACGTGGCAAAGCTTTTTTAATCTCGGTCATCGAATTACACTTTCCACAAAATTTGTACAGCGTAAGCGGCGCAAGCCACCAAATACAAGACGGTTAATACCTGTAATCCCAAACGAATACTCACCGGCTTAACGTAGTCCATCCAGATATCCCGAATACCAATCCAGGCGTGATAGAACAGGCTCAATAAAGCCAACAGGGTGAGCAACTTCATGAATTGATTGCTAAAGAGGCTTGACCATGCTGCATAACCAGTGCCACCAGTCACACAGTAGTCAACTAAAAGGACGACGGTAAACACCACCATCACAATCGCCGTAATGCGCTGAATGATCCACTCTTTAAGGCCGTAATGCGCACCAACGACTAAGCGCTTAGGTCCAATTTGATATTGAGGCATGAGGTTTCCTTAGTAGATGGCAAACATTTTGAGGCCAACGATTGCTGTTAGACCCAAGCCGAGGAAAAAAACGATGATCGCAGAGCGATTGGATTCAGCTTTACTGATGCCAATCTCGAGATCCAGCAACAAATACCGAATGCCGGCGCAAAAGTGATGCAAAAAGCACCAAATCAGCCCCAAACAAATGAGTTTGACCAAGACATTGCTAGTTAAACCCTGAAATGCTTGATGGGTTTGCTCAGATGCCAGACTTTGATCGAGCAAATACAAAATAAATGGGAGCAATAGAAATAAAACGGCACCGCTGATGCGATGAAGAATCGACACCTTACCCGCCCAAGGGAGTCGGTAATGAATCAGTTGGGCTAAGCCAATATTCCGAAACACGGGCTTATCTTTTTTAAAGTCCTGCTGTGCATCAACCATGGGCAATCTCGATATTTAGGTGGAGGTTCAGTTCAGTCTTGCTGTGTCGCAACATATTCTATTGGAAACCACAGAAAGTGTAGGTATTTTAGGTGGAATTAAGGTTTTAGTGGTTTTTACTAAGTTTTATGGGATAACTAGTTAAGCATATTTTGGTAATGTTGCTGAGTTGTGTCATAACGTGCCCTACGGATTTCCACCGGCTTATTTCCATAGGTAAAAGCGAGACGTTCAACCAATAAGACGGGGTGTCCAATCGGAACATGAAGATGGGTGCTCAGTAGCTCATCGGCAGCAATGGCCTTAATCTTTTCTTCTGCTCTAACCATATGGGTTGCAAAGCGGGTTTCGTACAGGGCATAAACGGGGCCAGACCACAAGGTCAGCATTTCTAAATCAAGATCCTTAAAACGTGTTGCTGGAAGTAAAATGTGTTCAAAAACAATGGGTTTGCCAACATAGCTTTGCACTCGTTGAACTTCGATTAAGGCATCACCCGTCTTTAATTTAAGCAATTGAGCATCTTTTGCATTGGCCCTCACCTTTTTGCAAGCCAGAAACTGACTCATTAAGGGGAACTTTTGACCTTCATCTGGCACTAAATGCAGAAAGCGATATTGCCAGTCCTCTTCGTGGTGTGTTGCGACAAAAGTACCCTTACCCTGTCTTCTGACCAGAAGATTTTGGGCGGCCAACTCATCAATTGCCTTGCGAACGGTACCCTGGCTTACTGAAAAACGGGCAGCTAACTCCATTTCACTGGGAATCAGGGAGCCTGGCAACCATTCTGCAGCCTGTAGACTGGCCAGAATTAATGCCTTGATCTGCTGATAAAGGGGGCTAAATGACGCGCTTGCGGTTAATGCCTCGGGCACAAGATCTCCAATTTCACACTTGAATTCGCTAAAATCTTAGAATGTCGAAGTCTTATATAAGACATCTGTGACAGTGTAAATCTAAACTTCATTCAGTTGAATGGATAATAGAAAAGTTTTCGAATTGATATCAACCCTCAATTAACCTTCCTTTGGAGTTAACAGTAATGGCAAAAGCCCCAATGCGTGTCGCCGTGACCGGTGCAGCCGGTCAAATTGGATATTCCCTTTTATTCCGCATCGCCAATGGCGACGTCCTTGGCAAAGATCAGCCAGTGATATTGCAATTACTTGAAATTCCGGATGAAAAAGCCCAAAAGGCACTCCAAGGCGTCATGATGGAGCTCGAAGATTGCGCCTTTCCATTGCTCGTAGGCATGACAGCGCACTCTGATCCAATGACCGCATTTAAAGATGTGGATATTGCCTTTTTAGTTGGCGCACGTCCTCGTGGCCCTGGCATGGAACGCAAAGATTTGCTTGCAGCCAACGCCCAGATTTTCACTGCGCAAGGTAAGGCACTCAATGCGGTTGCGAAGCGCACAGTCAAAGTGTTGGTTGTTGGCAATCCAGCCAATACCAATGCATACATTGCGATGAAATCCGCACCTGATTTACCAGCTAAGAATTTCACAGCAATGTTGCGCTTAGATCACAACCGCGCACTCTCCCAGCTCGCAGCCAAAATGGGCAAGCCTGTTGGCGATATTGAGAAACTGGTTGTTTGGGGTAATCACAGTCCAACGATGTACCCTGACCACCGTTTTGCAACCGTTGGCGGCGAGTCTGTTAAAGAGCTGATCAATGATCCAGTTTGGAATAAAGAAGTGCATATTCCAACAGTAGGTAAACGTGGTGCAGCCATCATTGAAGCCCGCGGTCTTTCCTCTGCAGCATCTGCAGCCAATGCGGCCATCGATCACATGCACGATTGGGTGCTCGGTACGCATGGCAAGTGGGTCACGATGGGCGTTCCTTCCAATGGTGAATATGGAATACCTAAGGATGTCATCTATGGCTTTCCAGTCACCTGTGAAAATGGTGAGTACAAAATCGTTGAGGGCTTAGAGATTGATGAGTTTTCACGCGAGCGCATGAACCACACCCTCAATGAGCTTCTTGAGGAACAGGCTGGCGTTAAACATTTGCTCTCTTAAAAAGTTTTCAGAATATGAAAAGCACACTACTCAAAGTTTCCCTAGCGTTTGCCATTCTTGGATCATGCAGCATCGTCCAAGCTGCAGACGAAACCTTCACTTGGAGTTGCGGTGATAACCACCAATTCAAAACGATTGGTGGCACCGATAACCTCGTGTTGAATTGGGACTCTAAGAGCTATGAGATGAGGCGTGAAACTTCTCTGCCTGGCAGCTTGCGTTACAAAAATACAAGCTCTGGTTTTGATTTAGTAGTGCTGCCAAACAAGGCGATGTTATTTAATATTCGCTCTGGTACACGCTTGGCAGACTCTTGTCAGACAGCAGAGATGCGCACTGGACAACTACCGCATCTTTTTGCAGGAGCTGAGCCGTTCACACCGGGGAAGTAAAGCTTTAAGCTCGCAATACAATCCAAAAGGCCGAGCATTCTCGGCCTTTTGTTTAATGAAATAGCGGTTGTTGTGACGGTGTGTCCTCAGGCATCTCTGCATGAACCTGTTCACCGAGGCGGTCAGGGAAAAGCGGTGCGCCGCAATCATCGCAAAGCTCAGGATCGAAAAGCATCGCATGACGAAAGACATCCTCAACACCAGCATCGCGCAAGGCATCACAGATTCGTTTAATCGGGCTTTCATCATCAGACAAATCATTGAGCGCGTCATTAGCAACACTTTCACGATCGTATAAAGGCCAGATGACGCCGTAGTTGATTTCAGGTGACCCTTTGATGCTGAAAGAGATCCGATATTCATCAGCTTGCTCTTCACCAAAGGCGCCAACCACCGAAGAGAGACCCGCAGGTAAAACACCCATGGTGGACTCTAAGAAATTGACTGCAGCACGGATACTTAAGGGGCGAACATGCTTATCAGCTAAACGACAGTTGGTAAAGTACGCTTCTGGCAATAAGAGCTCGAACTCACAACCTGGCAATAAAGAGGCGATCGGATCATGCATTGCATTTTGCCAACCAATGAGACTTACACCCCGCTCTTGCCGCAGAGTAGCCTCAGCCTGCCACCGAAATAAAGCTGACCCTGTTGGTGCAGCAACTACCGCCACAATGAAGCGTGGGTCAGCCAGAACAGCAATGGTTTCAGACATGCTTTTCAGCTCAAGCTTGATCTCGCTACCAGTGACTGCTGCCATGGCGAGCGTTTCTGTTAGCACTCGTGTTTGACAATGCGACTGAGGCATTTGATCAATGCTATATAACCAAGGGATAATGGCCAAGCGCGTGTCTGGCGCAACCACAGTATTGTGAAGTGCCTGAGCGGTAGCCTCTACAACCGTGGCGGGTAATGGGCCAGAAGGAATTTGATAACGCGTATGCGCAACAATGGGAATTGCTAGCAATAAGGCATCCCATTGCTGACCTTCGTGTTGAATGCTAATGGACTCGGCTAAAGTTTCTGCAGTATCTGCCAGAACCTCAAATGCGATTGTGTTAATTCGGAAGGTTTGGTCAAGCGCTGCATCAATCACATTTTGATTTTGACTCTTGAGCAAGCGTAGCAGTCTATCGTCGAGTCGGTTTTCCCAAAAGCGATCTTCTACTAGGCTACCTGAGGCAGCTAAAGAAATAGAGTCAGCCACTAAACGTTCAGTCTCAGGCGAACTTCTTTGTGAACTTTTACTGCGATGAATAGCCATGCTTATTTTTTCTCCGCACGTCGAAAGACCGGTTTATCGGGTTTAGACTCACTGGCGCAATATTGATAACCATCCAAATTAAAGCCTTTGAGATCGGCCGACTTGGTCAGGCGATTGTCGACAACATAGCGCGCCATCAAACCTCGTGCTCGCTTGGCATAAAAAGAAATAATTTTGTACTTACCGTCTTTAGCATCTTGAAAGACCGGTGAAATCACCCTACAAGCCAAATCCTTGGGCTGCACCACCTTGAAGTACTCCTCGGAAGCCAGATTCAGTAGGCATGGCTCCTTTTCTTGCTCAAGTCGCTTTTTGAGTGCCTCAGTTACGCGCTTACCCCAAAAAGCATATAAGTCTTTACCTCTGGCATTCGGAAAGCTCGTGCCCATTTCTAGACGATAAGGCTGCATCAGATCCAAAGGGCGCAAAGCGCCGTATAGTCCCGACAAAATCCGGATATGGTCCTGTGCAAATTCCACCGCTTTGGGGCTGAGGGTTTTGACATCAAAACCATCATAGACATCCCCATCAAAAGCATAAATCGCAGGCTTACTATTCTCCGGAGTGAACTTCTTTGACCAATCCCGGTAACGACCAACGTTGAGGGCGGCTAGTTGGTCTGATACACCCATTAATTTGGCAAGCTCCTGTGGGGAGAGCTTTTTGAGATCGGCAATCAGCTTTGCTGATTCGGTAACAAATTCAGGCAAGGTGCTTGACTTAACCTTGGCGGGAGTCTCGTAATCAAGGGATTTTGCTGGGGAAAGGACGATCAACATGGCACAATTTAAGAATATTTATACCATTCTAGCGATTACTCAACCTAAGTGCCCGTAACTGCCTAAACTACCCTATTCGTGAGCTTAAAGTAACCAAGGAATATCAATATGAGTAAAAAACCAGCCCAGCAAATGATTGATGTCTATAGTTGGGCCACTCCAAATGGCCACAAGGTTCACATCATGCTCGAGGAATGTGGCTACCGTCTCGGCAAAGACTGGCTTGCCCATCCAATTGATATCGGAGCAGGCGATCAGTTTAAGCCTGAGTTTTTAAACATTAGCCCCAACAATAAAATCCCGGCCATGGTTGACCCAAATGGTCCCGATGGAAAACCCATCAGCATTTTTGAGTCAGGTGCAATTTTGCTTTACCTTGCAGCGAAGACTGGCAAATTTCTCCCAAAGAGTACGCGTGCAAAGTATGAGGTCTTGCAATGGTTAATGTTCCAAATGGGTGGACTAGGCCCCATGTTGGGACAGAACCATCACTTTCGCATCTATGCCCCAGAAAAAATTGAGTACGCAATCAATCGCTATACCAATGAGGCAAAACGTTTATACGGAATACTAGATCAACAACTGAGCAAACACCCGTTCATCGCTGGTAAAGAGTATTCCATTGCCGACATGGCGATCTTTCCATGGACTCGTAACTGGAAAAATCAAGGGATTGAGATCGATGAGTTCCCCCACTTCAAGAAATGGTTCGAAAAGATTTCTGCTAGACCAGCGGTCAGGCGAGGCGTTGAAGTACTCACCAATCTGCGCAAGCCTTTGACAGACGATAAAGCTAGAGACCTATTATTCGGCGCGAGCCAGTATCAAAAAAGGAAGTGAGATGACTATTCAATCCGTAGGCATTATTGGAGCCGGGACAATGGGTAACGGCATTGCTCAAGTGTGTGCAATGGCTGGTCTAGATGTTGTGATGATCGATATGAACGACGCTGCTGTCGAGCGCGGCCTGAGCCAAATCAGTAAAAGTCTAGATCGATTAATCAAGAAAGAAACCTTAAGTGTTGATGATAAAAATAAAGCACTCAAACGCATTCAAGGTAGCACCTCGTATGCAGATCTTCAGGGTCTGAATTTGGTGATCGAAGCAGCAACCGAGAACCAAGCCGTAAAAGAAAAAATTCTGCAACAGATTGATGCAATCGTGGGCAAAGACACCATCATTGCTACCAATACTTCTTCACTATCAATCACCAAACTCGCAGCACTCAATTCCGATCCTGCGCGATTTATTGGGATGCACTTTTTTAATCCACCCCCATTAATGGCTTTGGTTGAGGTGATACGCGGACTTCAAACGAGCGATGCTACCCATCATGCCATCATCGAGATGGCTAAACAGATTGGCAAAGAACCGATTACGGTCAAAAATTCTCCTGGCTTTGTCGTTAATCGCATTTTGATCCCGATGATTAATGAAGCCTTTTTTGTTTTGCAAGAGGGTTTGGCCAGTCCAGAAGATATTGATGCCGGCATGAAACTAGGCTGTAACCAGCCGATTGGCCCGCTCGCGTTGGCCGATCTCATTGGTTTGGATACTTGTCTTGCAGTCATGGAAGTCTTTTTTGAAAACTTTAGTGACTCCAAATATCGCCCCTGCCCGCTTCTGCGTGAGATGGTCGCCGCCGGTTATCTTGGGCGCAAGACCGGGCGTGGCGTCTTTCACTACGATCAGTAAATATTGATATCAACATCTGAAGGAAAGTTTGTGAATCCACTACCGCCAGTCGTACGCTATTTAGCCTATGCAGGTTTGATCCCGTTTATTGGCCTTGCCTTAATGGTGCAACTGGCACCGACTCCGCTGAACTACCTTAGCGCTGAATCGATTGCAAGTTATGGCGCCATCATTGTGGCTTTTATGGGCGCATTGCATTGGGGCGCTAATCTACATGCCCTTGGTAAACCACCGAGCGGTGACCGCTGGATTGATCGGAATGCCTGGATCTGGGGCATCACCCCCGCGCTGATCGCTTGGGTTGCACTCCATATTTATATTCCTGTCAGCCTCATTATTTTGGCGGCCACTCTGGTGATACAGCGCAATATTGATCAAGATACGTACACCTACTACTTTGATGATGATGCGGCACGTATCGCGTTTATGACTATGCGCACACGCCTGAGCTACGTTGCTGCAGCTTGCTTAACCTGGGCAGCATTAGTCATCCTATTTATCCAAGGTTGATTTAGATCCTCATGAGTGGTCTTTTTGAAAGCAATCCACCGCCGCCGTTAGCTGAGGCATTGCGTCCGCAAAGTATTGAAGAGGTCATTGGCCAGACACATTTATTAGCTCCAGGTAAACCACTTAATCTCGCCTTTGCCTCAGGAAAACCGCACTCGATGATTTTATGGGGTCCACCTGGAGTAGGCAAAACCACTTTAGCCCGTTTATCCGCAAAAGCGTTTGATCGAGAATTTATTGCCCTATCCGCCGTCTTAGCGGGTGTCAAAGAAATTCGAGAGGCCATTGAACGTGCCGAACACAATATGGCGCAGTACGGCAGACAAACCATTTTGTTTGTAGATGAAATTCATCGCTTTAACAAGAGTCAGCAAGATGCATTACTACCTCACGTCGAGTCAGGTCTATTTACTTTTATCGGCGCTACAACGGAGAATCCTTCATTTGAAGTGAATTCAGCACTGCTATCTCGTGCGCAAGTGTATGTCTTGCAATCACTATCTCCTTCTGAGTTGAAAGAACTGATTCAGCGAGCCCGGATAACATCAATGCCGCAGATAGACTTTGAAGAATCTGCTTTGGATACCTTGGTTGCTCATGCTGATGGTGATGCTAGACGTTTGCTCAATTTGCTGGAGCAGATCCGGAATGCAAGTTCCGCATCCAACTTAGAGACTCAGAAAATCGATGATGAGTTCATCACCAATGCACTCAGTATGCAGACTCGACGCTTCGATAAAGGCGGCGATCAGTTCTATGATCAAATCTCTGCCCTACATAAGTCTGTTCGCGGCTCCGATCCCGATGCATCACTCTATTGGTTTTGCCGCATGATGGATGGTGGCGCCGATCCTCGCTATCTTGCAAGACGCATTATTCGCATGGCCTGGGAAGATATCGGTTTGGCTGACCCTAGGGCTATTCAACTAGCCAATGATGCCGCCCTCACCTATGAACGGCTCGGCTCTCCAGAAGGCGAACTCGCTTTAGGGCAGGCAATTGTGTATTTAGCGGTGGCTGCGAAAAGTAATGCGAGTTATAAAGCCTTTAATGCCGCAAAAGCGTTTGTTGCTAAAGATGCGACTCGACCAGTACCGATTCACTTACGCAATGCCCCTACGCAACTGATGCAAGAACTCGGCCACGGAAAAACCTATCGCTATGCCCATGATGAAGCACACGGCTATGCTGCTGGTGAAAGCTATCTGCCAGAGGGAATGGCTGCTCCCAATTGGTATCAGCCCGTTGATCGTGGCTTAGAAAGTCAAATTGCTGAGAAGATGGCTTTCTTACGCCAACTCGATACTGACGCAAAGAAACAATAAACTCCTAACTCAATTGATCGATCCACCCATCCAACACCCAAAGGAAACATGATGCGCAATTTACTAGCTGGCTTTATTTTGACTGTTGCTTGTTTTACAAGCCAACTCGCTTTAGCGGGGCCTAAGGTTGAATTTAAAACAACGATGGGTAACTTTGTGGTTGAGCTGGATGCAGATAAGGCACCAAAGACCACGGCAAACTTTTTAAGCTACGTAAAAAGTGGTTTTTACAATGGCACGATCTTTCATCGGGTGATTGATGGTTTCATGATTCAGGGCGGTGGATTTACACCTGATCTCGTGCAAAAACCAACCAATGCTCCGGTTGTCTCTGAAGCACAAAACGGCTTAAAGAATCAAGCGTATACCATTGCGATGGCCCGCACTTCAGATCCTGACTCTGCTACGGCCCAATTTTTTATCAACGTCAAAGACAATCAAGGACTCGACTATCCAAATGCTATGGGTAATGGCTATACCGTATTTGGCAAGGTGATCTCAGGCACTCAAACGATTGATGCCATTCGTCAAATTCCAACTATGGTTGCTAATGCTCCGCGCATGGGTCGCATGGGTGATGTGCCTAGCAAGACAGTAATGATTGAGTCCGCAACCCTCTTGAAATAATTGCACTGATCATTACACCCAGGGATTGTTTGCCGTGATTCTCCTAGATGATTCGCAAAGTACTGCAAGCAATCCCACTAGTCGCCTCTATCAAGACACCCTTCACTATTGGTGTATTTATCCCAGCGAGCAAGCTGAAGAGAATCAAACTGCTATTGAAGGCGTTTTCACAGATTTAGCCAAGGCCTCTGCCCGAGGAGAATATCTGGTGGTCGCCCTAGCCTATGAGTTAGGGCTGCATTTTCAAGGACTCAATCTGCCAGTAAGCAAGCATCCCTTGATTGAAGCATGGTCCTATGAGAATTATGAAGCGCTCTCTAAGATAGCCGTAGATGAGTTCCTCGTATCGAACATCAATCGACTACCCGAAAACGAAACCTACTCAGGCGTTACAAATCTCAATCCCTCAATTCATTTTGCCCAATTTTCATCTGATTTAGATCAAATTCGAGAATGGATCTTGGCGGGCGATGTCTATCAAATCAATCACACCTATCGTCTTCGGGGACAGTCATACGGTTCTGACTTAGCCCTCTACAATCGCTTGCGCAAACGACAACCGGGGCGGTATGGTGCCTTCATCCAATCTGAGAGCCACGCTATTTTGTCGCACTCCCCCGAGTTATTCATACAGCGCAATGGCGATACTTTGCTTGCTATGCCAATGAAAGGTACCGCGAGTGCTCTCAATAGCACTGGGTCTGCACTTGCTGAAGACCCTAAGAATCAAGCTGAGAATGTCATGATCGTGGATTTGCTCCGCAACGATATGGGGCGAGTAGCACAAACGGGTTCGGTGAAAGTCTCTCAATTATTTGAGGTAGCAAGACATGGCGATGTCTTACAAATGACCTCAACGGTAGAAGCCACACTAAAAAAGGGGGTCTCTTTCGAAGAAATCCTACGAGCTGTTTTTCCCTGTGGCTCTGTTACAGGGGCGCCTAAAAAACGGAGCATGGAAGTGATTCAGCAACTTGAACCTGAACGTGGCTACTATTGTGGAGCAATTGGTTGGTTGGATCCCGATCAACGCTTTGCCTTAAGCGTACCGATTCGCACGTTAGAAATTACACATTCAGAGCGTGAACAGGCTTCCACTTTGACTATGGGTGTTGGCGCTGGTATCACCATTGAGTCTAAAGCGGATGAGGAATGGGAAGAATGTCAGATTAAATCTGCTTTTCTAACTGAACTCACGAGCACTGTAGGCTTATTTGAAACCATTCTCATCCAGCATG
>JGI26470J50227_1000640_pt1 | contig 13876 bp, 16 predicted proteins | sample FreactTroBogLake_FD_50227 | JGI IMG/M metagenome (IMG submission 50227) | reverse complement strand
TCTTGCCATTGCCTTTTCCATCGTCCACCAGCACGGCGGCTGGATCGACGTTGTGTCCGACAGCGAAAAGGAAACCGAGTTCTCAATCTTCCTTCCAGCGTCGACAGGAAAGGCCGCGGCGGAGAAGCAGGCGGGCCCGAGCGACGGCTTCAGCACCTCGGGCATCGCCATCGTCATGGACGACGACGAGGACATTCTGGAGGCCGTGGGCGAGATGATGACGGGACTCGGGTTCGAGGTCCGCCGGGCGACGACCGGGAGCGAAGTCCTTACCCTCTACCTCCAAGTCATCAAGAACGGTTTGAAAGTCAAAGCTTTCCTGCTCGACAACCAGGTGCCCGGAGGCATGGGGGGAACCGCCACAGCCCAAAAGCTTCGTGAATTTGGTTCGCTGGCGCAGATCATCATCATGAGCGGACACTTTGACGGAGTGACCACGGCCGTGGCGTCCGAGGTGGACGGGCTTTGGCGCCTGGCCAAGCCCTTCACCAAGGGAGAACTTGTGCAGGTGCTCAGTTCGGTCGATTCGGGGTGTGGGGCGCCCTTTCTTGACAGACGGGCCACCGCAGGAGACAACTAAAGGGGACGGACAAGGTCCTCGGGAGGCTCGGGTGCTCAGGGTTCTGCTGATCGTCTTGGTCCTCGTTGTTCCCCAACTCGGGTTTACCCAGGCGAATTCCTACACCATCCTCGCCGAGGACGCCGCCGGCCTGTGGGGGCAAGCGGACGGGACGGGGTGCGGAAACGACCTCGTCGTGGCGGCCTTCGAAGCGGCGGGCGTGCACGTGACCCTTCAGACTGTTCCCTACGCCCGAGCAAAAGAACTGGTCTTGACGGGGCAAGCCCTGGGCTGCTTCGGGATGAGCCGAAGCCCTGAGCTCGAAGGGAAGATCCTTTTTCCCAAGCAGCCNCTGTACTCNACTCACGGAACTTTGTTTGCCCCGAAGACGATCGTCTCGANGGTGGTTNTCTGGAAGGACTTGCCCCCCGGCTCAACNGTCGGGATTGTTCGAGACTACGAGTACCCTGCGGAATTCAGTTCGTTGGTGCGCTCCGGCGCCCTCCGCACCTTCTCAACGAACTCCGAGGCCCAAGGCCTGAAAATGCTNAGTGTCGGCCGTCTCGACTACGTTATCTGCATGAACGACACCCTGAAGAGCGCGGCGTCCCTCATGAAGGCCGCCGGGGTGGACGGATTGGTGCAGCCTGTTTTGGTGACGGCATCGCAAGACACCCTCATCGGGTTTGACGCCAACAACCCCGATTCCCCCCGGGCGATCCGGTCCTTTGATGCAGGAATGGAGGCCATCAGAGCCAACGGAGTGTATCAGGCCATCCTCGAAAAGTGGCTTGGCAAGGGATAGCTGGGGGCCCGGGACTCGTTCCGAGGTAAGCAAGTGCCTGAAACTGTGAATCTGCTTCCCGGTGACTTTCGGGCCACCAGCCAGTCCTTGATCCTCACGACCTTGCTGGGGTCGTGCGTGGCGGCGTGCCTCTTTGACGCGGGTACGGGCGTTGCGGGGATGAACCACTTTCTGCTTCCGGTGGAGAGTGGTCCCGAGAACGGACTGTGGGGACTCCAGGCGGGCGGACGGTACGGAATCCAGGCCATGGAACTGCTCATCAATGCCATGATCCACCTAGGAGCCGTGAGCGGGCGCCTCCAAGCCAAGGTCTTCGGGGGCGCTTCGCTGATCGGGCAAGGCGCGAACCTCAAGCCGTCGGTGGGTCAGGCCAACGCCCGGTTCGTTCGCGAGTTCCTTGATGGCGAGGGTATCCCCATCGTGGCCACTGACCTGGAAGGCACCAGGGGACGGGTGATCCACTTTCACACCGAATCATTTTCGGTGTGGCGACGCTACCTCAAAGACCCGGCCCTCGAGCAAAGGGTGATTGCCGAGGAGGCCGAGGAGTGGCGGGACCTCAAGAACAGGCAGCCCGTGTGGGGAGGCTTCACAAACTTCGATCCCGGGCCGCGGAAGCGGAAGCCTCACGCGCAATGAAGATACTGAGGTCGATCGCCCCTGTCCGGTTTTTCTGATCCAAGAAGCCCCTTACCTTAGGAGTGTCCTGTACCGACCGTCCTGCTTCATTTCACGAAGGATTCGATCCCATTTGGGAACAAGGTCAGCATGTTCGCGGTTGAAGACATGGTATGCGGTGGTTTCGTGAGGGTCTTCGAATACCACGATCCCGACATCACGAACCGAAGAAGTGCCAGGAGCCGCACTAAGAATTGCGACGTCAATCCTTTCCGCGTCGAGCATGCAGTTGAAACTATTCTAGTCGCAAGCCGAGATGACTTCCAGTAATACGAGCTTTGAGCTCGGAAACAAACGAACAAGAGGGAACTGGAATTTCTGAAAACGCGGTGTCAGCCGAGCAGAACGGTTCGAGCTTCATTCATCAGGCGAACCACTCGCGCCTGAGGCCGCCTTGTCGGCAGCTGATTGACTTAGGATGGGTTGACGAGGGTAGATATAATGGATATAATAGTCATTATGGATATTAAGAATCAAGAAAGGACGACTATCAGTCATTTCCCAGGAGGAGTGTCTTGACACCAAGGGAACTCACACTTGTTGTCCCCAAAGTGCCCACTAGAACATCCGAAAGCATGTACCCGTTGGCTTCCGGCGTCGCAAAAGGCTCCAAGTCAGCGGTGCCGGCGCCTGCCTGCACCTTTGCGGTAAAGAGAATCGACAGCGATTCTCTCCTGACAATCACTCTTGGTGAAAACCCCAGTGCCACGGACGTGACGCACTTGCTAAACGACCTAAGAAGGGAACGGAAGCATTTCACGAATGGCTATCGAGTCTTGATTGAACTACCTGCCACCATTCGCGAACCCCAGGCCGCCGAGATACCGACGATCGATCTTGCGGTGTTTGCTGGCAAAATCGAGGGACTNAAACAGGCAGTCATTGAAGTACAAGCGGAAAGCAAAGCCACCCTCAAGGTGGCTAGAATGCTGCAGAGTATCTACCAAGGGTTGCAAGTCCATGTCAGTGTCTCACCGAACAAAGTGGAATCTAGGAAGCTTCTTGGCCTGCTGTGGAAGTAGCCTTGCTTTGGTACGTCCCTCTTAGGGAATGTAGGTAGCCGGCCGCCAAGTCGTCCCTCGTTAGTCCAGAGCCATCAACTCGGCGCGGCTCGAGACCCCCCGCTTCTGGTAGATGGAATGCACGTGCTTCTTGACCGTAGATTCGGCGATCGAAAGCCTGTCGGCAATGACCTTGAGCGACAGGCCTTGCATGACCAGACGGAAGACCTCCTGCTCCCGCCCCCTCAGGGGTTGGAGGGGCCGTTCCGAGACGGGTGACGGGTCGAGGAGCGCCTCCACGGTCAGAAAATCCTGCCTTATCCTCTGAACGCTTTCGAGGAGCATGGTCCGCTGTTCGGTGCTAAGCACCGAGGCTTGGTCGTCCCCGGGTTGCCGCCGGACCAAGTGGTAGATCTGGCGGACGAGGTGTACTGTCGACCGGATCACGTCGAGGCTCGCGCCGTACTCCACCAGCCCCACCCGGAGGCCGCCCGCCCGGGGGTAGTGGAAGGAAGACGGCACGGGACCGGCAACCACAACGACCACGGGTTCGGCCACCCGGGCCACTAGGTGGTGCAACTGAAGCCAGTCCTCGGGGGTGCGGTCCCCGGTCATGTCCNCCAGAGCCACGTCCCAGGGGCCTGGCGGCGCCGAGTGGGCCGTCCATTCCTCCCANGGGCTGGCCGCCCAGGGCCATCCCAGGTTTTCAAAGTGGCGCTTCCAGGCCTCCGCGGGCGGCGAGCCTACGTGGAGTACCCTCAAGACAGCGGGTGCCGAACTCATGTCGCCATTTTCCACCCGCCGAAAGAAAAGCGCTACCCCGTTACCACTCCATAGGTTCTATTTTTTTCCACCTTTGGGACCATTTTCTGTTGGGGTGCCACCGGCTACCTTTAGGCAGAGGACGTTAGATGAACATCGAACGCACGGCAACGCCGACCGAACTCGTCTTGCAGCTCCCTCCGTCGGTTCGAATCGATCAGGCAGAAGAAGTCCGTTCCAGCTTTCTGGAAGCGCTGAGGGCCCCGCAGCCGCTGGTGACCCTCGATCTTGAAAACGTAGAGGCGGCCGACGTTACCTTCTTTCAGCTGGCACTGGCCCTGGGGCAGGGTCTGCAAGACCAGGGCCGACACCTTATCGTACGCACCCTGCGGCCCGACCACCCGGCGGCGGAAGCGGCCGCCCTTCTGGGACTCCCCCTGGCCCACTATTTCACTCAGGTGGAGGCCTCTCCGTGAACTTCGCCGAAAACACTGACCTGTTCCTCGAAGAGGCGCAAGAACTCCTCGAGAAGGGGGAGCGGGGCCTATTGGACCTCGAAAAGCACCCCCTCGACCTCGAACTGGTCAACGAGGTGTTTCGGTCCCTCCACACCCTCAAGGGCTCGGGGGCCATGTTTGGCTTCAAGGAGCTTTCGGAATTCACCCACTCGGTTGAAAACCTCTTCGACGAAATCCGAAAGGGGAAGCTGTCGGTGACCCCCGCCATCATCGACATTGGACTTCGGGCCGTCGATGGGGCCTCGCGCCTCCTCACGGACACAACGCGCACCGACCTCCACCAGCAAGTGTTGCGCGACATCGAAGCCGTCCTCGCGCCGCCGAAGCCCGGGGAAGCCGGGCCGAGCCCGTCGGCGAGCGCCTGGCGGATATCGTTCCGACCCACCCCCGAGGCCCTGCACAGGGGCGTCCGCGTGGAAGCTCTGCTCCGGGAGTTGTCGGAACTCGGGAACTGCCGGGTCACCGCCGACACCGACGGCTTACCCGACCTCGAGAGCCTCGACCCCACCCAGGTGTACCTGGGCTGGACCATCGAACTATCGACGGCAGCCCGCGAACAGGACGTCCGGGCCGTGTTCCTTTTCGTCGAGGATTACTGCGGGCTCTCCATCGACGCGGTCAGGTCCGCACCCGTTGCGCCGGCCGCATCGGTCGCGGTGGCCGCTGTCCCGGCCGCGCCGCCAGTAGCNGGACCCGTGGCGGCACCGGCGGAGGCCAAGCTGGAATCGGCAACCATCCGGGTTCGCAAGGAAAGGCTCGATGGCCTGGTCGATCTGGTCGGTGAGTTGGTCATCTTGCAGGCCATCCTGCAGCTCGAGGCCAAAAAGGACTCTACGGGAACGTTTTCGGCGATCTCGGAAAACCTCGCCCGGCTGTCGGCCGACCTGCGAGACACGACCATGAGCATCCGAATGGTGCCCTTGGAAGAATCGTTTGCCACCCTGCAGCGCTTGGTCCGCGACCTGTCGGCGCAGGTGGGAAAGGAGCTTCGCTTGGAGCTCTCCGGGGGGGCAACCGAGCTGGACAAGAACCTGGTTGAGGCGCTGAAGGATCCCTTGGTGCACATCATCCGCAACACGGCCGACCACGGCATCGAGGCGGCCGATGTCCGCCGGCAGCGCGGCAAACCCGCAGCCGGAACTATTTCGATTGCCGCCCGCCAGGTGGGTTCCCGCGTCGAGATTACCGTCGCCGACGACGGCGGAGGGCTCAACCTTCCCAAGATCAAGGCCCGGGCTGTGGAGCGGAAGCTTCTGGACCCCGCCGAGACCGACGAGGGCCGCATCCAGAACATGATTTTTGAACCTGGCTTCTCAACGGCGGATACCACGACGGGCCTCTCTGGCCGGGGTGTGGGCATGGACGTGGTCAAGCGCAACATCGAGAGACTTCGCGGATACGTGGGGCTCAGGTCCGTGGCCGGCGAGGGGATGGCCATCACCCTCTCGATCCCCCTCACCCTGGTCATCATCGAGGGGCTCCTGGTGCGGATTGGCAGCAGCGACTACGTGGTGACCTTGGCACAGGTCGAGGAGTGCGTCGATCAGGGCGAGAGGAAGGCGGGGCACGGCGGACTGAACCTCCTGAACCTGAGGGGACGCACCATACCCATCGTATCGATGCGCGAGGTTCTGGGTTTGGGTGACGCCCCGGCGGGGGATTCGCGGCTGGTCATCGTCAACAGCGACGGGATCACCGTGGCGCTGGAAGTTGACTCCGTCGTGGGTCGGATGCAGGTGGTGATCAAACCGCTATCAAGCTCGTTGCGGAGGATCAGGACTCTGTCGGGAGCCACCATCCTTGGTGACGGGTCGGTGGCCCTCATCCTCGACGTGGCGGAAATCGTGAAGGCTCGGATCGAAGACCGGGAATTAGTTCCAGGAGGAAAAGGATGAGTATTGGAATTCGAGGAAAGATCTTCGGCGGATTGGTGCTGGTCGCCCTCATTGGGGCGCTGATCGGTGTGGTTGGCATCGTTAACCTCAATCAGGTGAATACGGCCGACACCTTCCTGTACGAGAAAACGACACTACCCCTTACGTACTTGGCTGGGATAGCTGCCAAAGTCGAGAGGGTGCAGTCCAATCTTGTGAGCAGCATCCTTGAGACAAACCCGACATTGATTTCGTTCTTCTCGGAACGGATAAAGACATATCTATCTGACGTTCACAAGGGCGAAGATCTGTACAAGACGACTTTCGTAGACCAGACCGATGCAAACAACTTCTCCGCATATCTGCAAGTGAGGCAGGTCTATGAGAAGATGGTTCTCGATGCGGATGTCCTTCGGCAGTCTGGCCAGACGGAAGCCGCTCGAGTGGCGGCGTTAGGCGATGTCAGGAAGGCCCACGACGTCGTTAGTGCCAAGATCGACGAAATCGTCAAGTTCAATGGCGACGCAGCTAAGTCCACTTCCGACGCCAATACTGCTCTCGCCAACCTATCGTTCTTGTTGATGTTTGGCGCCATCGGAGTGGGCCTCATTCTTTCCTTGATCATCGCCTTCTTCATCAGCCGGTCCATCATGAGGGTCTTCGCGTCCATCGAGGGATCCTCCGACAACGTGACCGTGGGCATAGGTCAAGTCAGTAGTTCGTCCGAGGAGCTGGCCCAGGGGTCGGCCGAGCAGGCCTCCAGCCTCGAGGAGGTGTCCGCCAGCGTCGAAGAACTGTCGGCGACCATCCGGCAGAACGCCGACAACGCTAGCCAGACCGAGAAGATCGCCAGCAAGTCGGCCCTCGACGCCAAGGAGGGGGGCGCCGCAGTCAAAAAGACGGTCCAGGCCATGAAGGATATCTCTGAGAGGGTCGTGGTCATCCAAGAGATTGCCAGGCAGACCAACTTGTTGTCGCTCAACGCGGCCATCGAGGCGGCTCGGGCCGGCGAGCACGGCAGGGGATTCGCCGTCGTTGCCAACGAGGTGCAAAAGCTGGCCGAACGCAGCCAGGGCGCCGCCAGGGAGATCGAGGACCTGTCGAAGAACAGTGTGGGCATCGCCGAACAGGCGGGCCAGATGCTTGAGAAGCTGGTCCCNGACATTCAGCGGACGGCTGACTTGGTCACCGAGATCCACGCCGCGAGCACCGAGCAGTCCAGCGGCGTCCAGCAGATCAACGCTGCGGTTCAACAGTTGAACACCGTGGTCCAGGAAAACGCCTCAAGCTCGGAAGAGCTGGCGTCCACCTCGGAGGAACTCGCCGGCCAGGCCGTCTCGATGCGTGAGGCCGTGGTGTTCCTCAAGACGGGACGCCGGGACAGCCAAGNGCCCGAACCCGTCCCGGTGCCAAGGCGAAAAGAAGCCAAGCCGACTCCGAGCGCCCGCAAGTCGCTCCCNGAACGAGCTCGGCCCGTCCCCNCGGCCGTCGGTGCACCCAAGGGAGCTCGCATCATGCTTGACGGTGGAGCCGACAAAGAAGACGAAGACTTCGAGCGGTTCTGAGGAGGCAGCAATGGAACCCAAACGAGCTGCGGCGCCCGTGCAGATCCTCCGCTTTGAGCTGGCTGGCGAATCCTACGCCTTCGACGTGCTCAAGACCAGGGAGGTTCTGACCGTGGTCAAGGTGACGCCCTTGCCCAGCGCCCTCGACTTCCTTACCGGCGTGATCAACCTTCGAGGTAGCGTCATTCCAGTGGTGGACCTGAGGCGGAAGTTCGGCTTACCCGCTGCTGCCGACACTGTCGACACCGCCATCATCATCGTCGAAATTGCCGCCGCGGGAGAGAAATCCGTCATCGGAGCCGTTGTTGACGCGGTCAGGAGCGTGATGCGGTGCGAGGAGGCGGACCTGGAGCCGCCGCCGAGGTTCGGCATGAGGCTCAACTCGGGATTGGTTCAGGCCATCGCCAAACGGGACGGCCAGTTTGTGATCATCCTCGACACGGACCGGGTCTTTTCCGAGGAGGAGATCTGGCAGTTGAGGGATACGGCCCCCGAACCCGCAGTTCAGGAGTCGTAGCACCGTGAAGCCCCTCCTGGCTGCCGAAACACCGAAACTCAGAGAAAGCGAACGGGTCCGGATCAGCCAGTTCATCGAGGCCGAATTCGGGATCAAGATGCCCGAAGCGAAGAAGTCTCTCCTTGAGGGGCGCCTGGGTAAGCGGCTGGCCGCCACGGGCATGCGCTCGTACGGCGAGTACTTCGACTTTGTGACGGCCGATCTCCGGGGACGCGACGAGTTCCTCCGTTTTGTGGACCTGGTTTCCACCCACGAGACGAGCTTCTTCAGGGAACCCGCTCACTTCGACTTTCTGGCCCAACAGGCGCTTCCCAAGGTGGCCGCGGTGGACGGCGGTCCCGTCACCGTCCTGAGCTCGGCCTGCTCGACCGGAGAAGAAGTGTACTCGCTGGCCATGGTCGTGGCCGCCGGTCTGCGGCAGTTGCGCCGGGCGGAGTTTGATTTCACGGTGGAGGGCATGGACCTGTCGGAACGGGCCGTGGCGATCGCCCAACGGGGGGTGTACCTGGCCGAACGGGTCAAGACGGTCCCGCCCGCCCTGGCCCGAGAGTACCTGATGCGAAGCCGGGACCCGCAGAAGAATCTGCGCAGGGTGGTCCCCGAAATTCGCCGCAGGACGTCGTTTCACCCGGAGAACCTGCTGACCGGGCCCGCCTTCCACAGCAAGACCTACGACATCGTCTTCTGCCGGAACGTCTTGATCTACTTCGAGCCGGCGAACCAGCGGAAGGTGATTCAGGGCCTCTTGAACAGATTGAAGCCCCACGGGTACTTGTTCTTGGGGCATTCGGAAACTATGGTCAGTCTGGACCTGGGAGTCAGGTCCGTCGCCAATGCGGTTTACCAACGGCTCTAGAGGAGGGTCAAAAAATGACGAGCCGGAAGATCCGGGTTTTGGTAGTTGACGATTCCGCCTCGGTCAGACAAACGATCGTCCAGCTCTTGGAGGCTACCGACGACATCGAAGTGGCCGGTACCGCAGGCGACCCGTACCAGGCGGTGGAGAAGATCACCGTCGAGGTGCCCGACGTGATCATCCTCGACATTGAAATGCCTCGGATGGACGGCCTCACCTTCCTTCAGCGGATCATGAGCCAGCACCCCATTCCGACAATCATCTGTTCGAGCCTCGCCGTCGAAGGGTCCGACTCGATCTTCAAGGCCCTGTCTCACGGGGCCGTCGACATCATCACCAAGCCCAGGCTGGGCACCAAGCAGTTCCTGCAAGAGTCGGCCATCGTCATCCAAGACGCCGTGAGGGCGGCCGCGGCGGCGAAGGTTCGCAAGACGGGGCCCGCCAAGCCAGAGGAAATCCAGGCGAAGCTCACGGCCGATGCGGTTCTTCCGGCCGCTGGAAAGCGTATCCTCACCGAGACCACCGAGAAGATCATCGTGGTCGGAGCCTCGACGGGGGGGACGGAGGCGCTGCGGACCCTGCTCGAGGCCATGCCAGAGGACTCACCAGGCCTTGTCATCGTCCAGCACATGCCCGAGAACTTCACCCGATCGTTCGCGTTGAGGCTTGATTCGCTGTGCCGGATCCGGGTCAAAGAAGCGGCGAACGGGGACTCGGTGCTCAGGGGACAGGCGCTGATCGCCCCCGGCAACCTCCACACCCTCATCCGCAGGAGCGGTGCCCAGTACTTTGTCGAGGTGAAGGAGGGGCCGCTGGTGACCCGCCACCGGCCTTCGGTGGACGTCCTGTTTCGGTCCACGGCTGTCAACGCCGGCAAGAACGCCATTGGCGTCATCATGACGGGCATGGGGGACGACGGGGCCAAGGGAATGCGGGAGCTCAAGGACGCCGGTGCCGTTACCGTCGCCCAGGACGAGGCCACCTGCGTTGTCTTCGGCATGCCCAACGAAGCGATCAAGCGGGGAGGCGTTGACCAGGTGCTTCCCCTCGACAAGATTGCGCCCTGGGTCTACGCCCGGGCGCTGGCCAAGGCAACGCTATGACAAGTTCGCTCCTCGCCGAACAGTGCTTCGACCTCGCCGAAGTGGCGCTGCTGGTCCTTGACGGCAGCGGCCTGGTGGTTCGGGCGAACCCCAAGGCGGACCAGGTGTTCAGGTGCGAAACCGGGGAGCTGGCCGGAGCGTCGTGGTTTGAGGCGCTGGGACTCCCCGACAACACCGCGGCGCTTCGAGCCTGGTACAACGGGGTCCTGGCCGGCGAGGCCAGCCTTCCCGAAAGCTTCCAGACCGAACTTCTCACGCGCAGCGGAGAACTCAAGGTCATCCGCTGGACCCTNGGGGTTCCGTTCGACACGGGNGGCACGATGGGGGTTGTCGCCTCGGGTGTGGACGTGACCGAGCCCATGATTGCCCAGCGGCAGCTCGAACTGGTTTACCAGCACATTGAGAACCTGGTCGACGAACGCGCCAGAGAAGCCGAAGCCGCCATGCAANGCTTCCTCACTCATATGGCCCACGAACTGCGGACCCCACTCAACGCCATCCTGGGCTTTGCCCAGTTGCTCCTGCTGGACGGCGAGCTTTCGATCCGGTCCCGGGATCAGGTTGANTCCATNCTCAAGGCCGGCGANGGTCTGCGGACACTNCTCAACAAGAGGGCCTCCGCCTCTCAGACCAAGGGCGCCTGGAGCCCCGTCCGAAGTGCCGCTAAGGCCGAGCCGTCCGNCCCNCCGCCTTCGGCCGGGTCGCCGCCCCAGGAATGGGTCGAGGCCTTCGGGAAGGCCCTGAGTGCCGGCAGCGTGACCGAACTGAGGCTTGTGGGCGGCCGGGCCGCCGAGTTTGACCCAGTTCTGGCCCAATGGATCGTCGACAAGGCCTCTCATTACGAACTCGATGCATTACGCCGTCTGCTTCAGGCGGGGGAGAAAGAATAGAATGGATGCCCAGACGTCAACCATGGCGAAGGCGGCAGGCGTGATCCTGATCGTCGATGACACTCCGGAGAACCTGAGGGTGCTGGGCGAACTGCTCGAGGCCGACGGCCACGAGGTCAGGGTCGCCACCAACGGGGCCGACGGCTTGGCCATCGCAAGGGGATCGCCGGTCGACCTTATTTTGCTCGACGTGCTGATGCCGGGGATGGACGGCTACGAGGTGTGCGCCGCCCTCAAGGGCGAAGCGTCGACCAAGGATATCCCCGTNCTGTTTCTGACCGCCTTGGACTCCACGGCCGACGAGAGCCGGGGCTTGAAGCTCGGGGCCGCTGACTACATCACCAAGCCGTTTCAGCTGGACCTCGTCCGCGCCCGGATCTCCAACCATTTGGACCTTCACGTTGCCCGGCAGGAACTGAAGCGGCACAACGAACGCCTGGAAGAACTCGTCGCCGAGCGCACCCAGGCCCTGGCCGAGGCCCACCGGCGCCTGCTCACCCTCGACTCGGCCAAGTACGACTTCTTGCAGCTGATCTACCAGAAGCTTTGGGCTCCGGGCTACGGCATCATCGACTTGTCACGGGCGACCTTGGAGGCCTCGGATCCGTCCAGGGTGCCCCCGGACCTGAGGCTCCGGTACGAGGAGAGCCAGGCCGACCTATTCGAAACTATCAACAACGCCCTGCTTATCGCCGGGAGCCGACCCGGAGACCACGAACCCGATCCGCACCCCGTTCGCCTGGACGTCGTCCTTGCCGATGCGTGCCAGAAGCTGCAGGGCGTCGCGAAGGGCCGCGACGTCGGCATTGACGGCGGACTCCCGGCCGGCGGGGTGGGGGCCGGCGACATTGATTTGGTGTTTCAGGTCTTGGTGACCGCCATCCATGCCGCCGTGCTCATGTCGGCCCCGGGGAGCGCGCTGACCTTCAAACCCTACGCCGGCGACGAGCGCGTCGGTTTGGACATCGGCGTCGCCGCCGCAGTCCCCACCGACGACGACTGGACAACTCTATTTGACGAGTCGACGAAATTCCACCGCTCCGACGTGGGCCGAGCCCTGGGGTTGGCCATTCCCTTGGCGGTGAAACTGACCCGCACCCTGCGCGGAGAACTGCGGGTGGACGAGGGCTCGGACTCGTGTACGATAGGCTTCCGGCTTCCTGAATTTGCCAAGAAGGCCGGCGTGAGGATAGCGTTGTGATCCGCCGGCCCGCCAACATCCTCGTGGTCGACGACACTGTCGATAACCTGAGGGTCCTCGGTGAAATTCTCGAGCTGGACGGCTACGAGGTCAGGGTGGCCACCAACGGCTCCCAGGCGTTGGCCACGGCTCGGGAGTTGCCGCCTGACCTCATCCTTCTTGATATCCTGATGCCCGAAATGGACGGGTTCGAGACCCTGCGCCGCCTCAAGGCCGACCCGGTCACCGTGGGTGTGCCCGTGATCTTCCTGACGGCCCTCGAGGACGACCTCGACGAAGAGAAGGGGTTCGCCCTGGGCGCCGTGGATTTCCTGGGCAAGCCGTTCCGCCTTTCGGTGGTCCGGCGTCGGATCGCCCAACAGCTGCTGTTGTCGAGGCTCCAGCGAGAACTTGCCGACTTGCGTGCCTCCGGGCCGGGGAGCCCGGTTCGATGAAAAACATGCCCGAGCGTCTGCTGTTCATTGACGACAGCCGATCCCAGCTGCAGCTGTACAAGAGCCAGCTCGAGGATCTCAGCGACGTGACCCTTGCCGGGACGTACGAGGAGGCGATGGCCGCCCTGTCGGCCCACAAGCCCGACCTCATCGTCCTCGACATGGTTATGCCAAGAGTCAACGGCCTTGAGTTCCTTGACATTCTGAAAGGGAGTTTGAGTTTCCGAGCGATACCAGTCATCATGGTATCGGGTGAGAACGACCCGACCATTGTGCGGCAGGCCTTCCTCAAGGGGGCGTGCGACTTCGTGCGCAAACCCTACGACTCCGAGGAACTGCAGCTTCGCATCCGTCGGCACCTCCAACCGCCAGCGGTGGCCCCAACGCCCTGGAAGAGTCGGTGTCGGCGCGGTCCCTTATGATCAAGGCCCTGGCAGACTTGGCCGGGACCCGGGACAACGAAACGGGCTTCCACCTGAAAAGGGTGGAGAGGTACTCCCACATTCTGGCCCAGGCGGCGTCAAAAAAGGACGCGTTCCGGCGGCGGATGAGTGCCCTTTTCCTCGACACCATCGGCGATGTGAGCGTGCTTCACGATATCGGTAAGGTCGGAATTCCCGACGCCATTCTGCAGAAGCCTGGTCCCCTCAGCGCCGAAGAGTTTCAGGTCATGAAGACCCACACCACCATCGGCGCCAACACCATCCGCCATATCCAGCTTCAGTTCCCCGAGTACGGTTTCCTGGCTACGACGTACGATATCGCGCTCCGTCACCACGAAAGGTGGGACGGTACGGGGTACCCTGGAGGACTGGCCGGCGAAACCATCCCCCTGTCGGCCCGGCTCGTGGCCCTCGTCGATACGTTCGACGCCCTCACGAGCAAGCGGGTTTACAAGGAAGCCATGGACTTTTCGACGGCCATCGACCTGATGAAGGGCGACCGCGGAACTCACTTCGACCCGGGCCTGTTTGACGTCTTCCTCGAGGTGACCGACGAGTTCCGCGCCGTCCACGGCCAACTGGCGGACAGCGTTGTCCTGCCCGGTCCCTAGCCTACAAGCTTCTTCACTACAGCGAGGAGCTTGTCGGGGTCGAAGGGTTTCACGATCCA
>JGI26470J50227_1000639_pt1 | contig 13895 bp, 2 predicted proteins | sample FreactTroBogLake_FD_50227 | JGI IMG/M metagenome (IMG submission 50227) | reverse complement strand
ACATTGGATATTTCTACGATCATTGGAAAGTCAACTTACACAAGCCCCAACGGCGTAACTTTTACCAATGGCATGAAAGTTGTATTCCGTGGTACTACAAGTCCAGCCAATTACAAAAACAATTATTACTATGTCGAAGGAGTTGGCACTGCAATCCAGCTACTACCAACAACCAATTTTGTCACGCCAGAATCTTATGTTGAAGCAGAATATGCGCTAATCAACAGCGATTCTGCATTAAATGGGCCGCTGACTCCAGATTATCTCACAATCAATCGTGCCAGTGGAGATTTAAATCCCTGGACTCGTAGTAATCGTTGGTTCCAAGTTGATGTGATTAATCAATCAGCCGCCTACAACAACACTGTGCCAGTGTTGGACAACCATTTCCGTGCTCGCAGACCTATCTTAGAATTCCGTGCTGGCACACGCCTGTTTAATTTTGGCACTGAAGGTAAGCCGCCGGTTAACATAGTTGACTTCTCACAAACAGACGCATTGAGAACTGTCAACGGTAGTATTGGATTTGGTACTGATGGCTATCAATTGGTCCAAGGCAGCAGAGTTATTTTTGCAGCCGACCTAGATCCAGTGGTCAGACGCACAATTTATCAGGTTAGTTTTATAACACCTGATACTGTACCACCGTTGATTCCAGAACCACTGATTAGTTTAACTCCAACGGCTGACAGTCCTGCGTTACTTGATCAAAGTGTGTTGTGTTTGGATGGCAATACCTTGCAAGGTCAAAGTTTTAAATACGATGGTGTCAATTGGGTTGAAGAACAACAAAAACTCAATGTGAACCAACCACCGCAATTTGACATCTATGATGCCAATGGGATTAGCTTTGGAGATCCTACCACATATCCCAGCACAAACTTCCGTGGCAGCTCACTGTTCAGTTATGCAGTAGGTTCCGGCCCATTGGATTTATACCTGGGATTTCCGTTAACTTATTTGAGTTTGACCAACATTGGCGATATTGTTTTTGATAACAATTTATATGCTGATAGTTTTAATTACACCATAAACTCTGTTGGAAAAACTGTACCGTTGAGTTCAGGTTTTGTACGTCAATACAACAGTAGACTTGCTTATCAAAGAGAAATTGGATGGCAAACTGCTGTCACACAAAGTTTGGTTCGTCAACAGTTCCAATTTACCTACAACGGCTCGCCATCACAGTTGGACATTGCAGTCAGCACAAATAATATAGTTCCTGCAATACAAGTGTTTATCAATGCCACATTCCAAGAAAGTTACAACTACAGAGTCAGCATTGGAACCAACACAACCACAATCACTTGGCTAACCGCTTATGTGCCCGGGGATTTGATTGAGATTCAAGTTCTAAGTGATCAGGTCAGCAGCCAAGGATTTTTCCAAGTTCCGATTAATTTAGAAAATAATCCTTTAAACAATAATAGCAAACAATTTACACTGGGCACTATTCGCAATCACTACAGCACCATAGCTGAGAATCTTATAGGATTGCAAGGTCCTGTGATTGGTGCAAACAACACCAGAGATCTTGGCAACATCATACCCTATGGTCTGCAGATACTGCAACAAAGTTCGCCATTGACGCTGGCCAGTTACTTCCTGCGAGATCCCAACTATGACATATTTGCAAGTTTGGATTTTAACAGTCGCGAATACATTAAATTTAAATCTCAGTTGTTGACCACAGTGGTCAGCAATGACTATGGTACAATGACTATTCCAGAAATTCTGGATTCAGCAATTGCACAGATTACCGCAGGTAGAACCAGTTTAAATCCCTTCTACTGGTCAGACATGTTGCCCTCTGGCACAACATTTACGTCAAATTCTACAACTGTATCTCAGATTACCACCGCAGTTTTTAATACGGTACAAACTTACAATTTCACTGATTCTAACTACATGGGACTGTTGGTATATCTCAACAATGTGTTGTTGGTGCGTAATTATGATTACATAGTATCCCCCGACAGTCCGGTATTGACCGTAACAGTTCCGTTGAACGTTGGCGATGTGGTCACCATTAACGAATACAGCAACACTGTTGGGAATTTTGTTCCCAACACACCAACCAAGTTAGGATTGTATCCCAAATTTAAGCCTGAAATCTTTTACGATACAAATTATTTAAACCCAACTTTGGTCATACAAGGACACGACGGTAGTATAACTGTCAGCTACGGAGATTTCAGAGACCAAGTTTTACTTGAATTTGAAAAACGAATCTACGACAATCTTAAAAATGACGGAAACCCTGTGCCATTGGTTGCTGAAGATGTCATACCAGGATTCTTTAGAACCACCGACTACACACAAGCACAGATTACACAAATACTTGGCGAAAGTTTTTTGAGTTGGGTAGGGCAAAATAAAGTAGACTACAAGACACAAAATTATATTGCGTCAAATCCTTTTACCTACAACTACAGTGTTGCTGGCAATAAGATCAATGAAGAACCATTGCTTGGTGCCTGGCGCGGCATCTATCGTTATTTCTATGATACCACAAGTCCTAACTTAACACCATGGGAAATGCTGGGCTTTACAGAGCAACCCACATGGTGGACTGCACGATATGGTCCTGTGCCTTATACCAGTGACAACTTGGTGTTGTGGGGTGATCTAGAAGCTGGCTATGTGGCAGACCCAGTGGCTCCGTATATCAATCTTCGATATGTTCGTCCTGGGTTGACCACCGTTATTCCAGTGGATGCACAGGGTGTATTGCTAAGTCCATTAGAAAGTGTAGTGGGATTGTACAATCCCAATACTTGGCGCAAGAGTTGGGTAGTCGGCGATGGTGGCCCCACAGAAGCTTCTTGGTGGTCAAGCTCAAGTTATCCATTTGCAGTCATGCGATTGCTGGCCGTGACACGCCCAGCTGAATTCTTTAGTTTGTTTGTTGACAGAGATTTATACAGATACAGTGCAGAATTTAACCAATATTTGTATAATGGTCGCTATAGAATCAACGCCAACGAAGTACAAGTCTACGGCAACGGGGTCAGCAAAGCCAGTTATATCAATTGGATTGTGGATTATAATCAGCAACTTGGTGTTAATTCAACTTCTGCACTAACACAAGACTTGGCCAATCTTGACGTGCGACTCTGTTATAGAATGGCAGCATTCACCGACAAGAAGTATGCCAATATCTATTTGGAAAAATCCAGTCCAGAAAGTCAAAACGCCACCTTGTTGCTACCGCCTGAAAGTTGGAATTTATTATTGTATGCCAACCAACCGTTCAGCGAAATTGTTTATAGTTCATTGATAATTCAACAGTTGGAATCAGGTTTCAGTGTGTACGGTTATAGCAATGTGCAACCGTACTTTCCAATTGTAGCCAGTGCCGTCAACGGGCCAACACAAACAATTACCGCAGGCGGAACAAGTGTAACTGTTCCTGCGCAGTACACCAACAACATAGTCAACATTCCCTACGGATATAATTTTAACAATTCTACAATTGTTGTAGATTTTATTCTGAGTTATGGCGTATTTTTAACCAGCCAAGGCATGGTATTTGATGGTGTGCAAAACGGTTATGTTCTCAACTGGCCACAAATGGCGCAGGAATTTTTATACTGGAGTCAACAAGGCTGGGCGCCTGGCACTATTATTAACTTGAATCCTGGCGCTAGTAAAATCACAGTGTACAAACCTGGAGCAGTGGTTGCTGCAGTCACAAGCTTGACACCAGAAAATCAATTAACTGATCAAAACAAACAATCAATCAAATCACGTGACTTGATCATACAAAGATATGGTGATTCGTTTACAATTTCTTCTGCAACAAATCAAACTATTTCATATTTGGATTTAAAATTCACTGACTATGAAAACATGGCAGTGTTAGACAATGTAAGTATTTTCAATGATCTGATTTATGATCCTACCACCGCTGAACGTCAAAATCGTGTGGCCTGGAAAGCCAGTATCAGCAGTGACTGGGATGGAACATTGAATGCACAAGGATTTATTTTAAATCAACCCAATGTTATTCAATGGCAACCCAATGTAAAATACACCAAAGGTGAAATAGTAATTTACAAAAACAATTACTGGAGTGCACTGAATATTATACAACCCAGTGCAACATTTGATTATGCCAACTGGGTCAAGAGCAACTACGCAATGATTGATCAAGGCTTGTTGCCTAACATTCCCAACAAAGCCGATCAACAGGCCAACAGTTACAACATCTACGATGCCAACTTGGCCAGTGACAATGACTTATTGGCATTTGGATTAACAGGTTTCAGGCCCCGCCAGTACATGGTTGATCTCAACCTTGACGATGTTAGTCAAGTACAAATTTATCAAGGGTTTATTGGCAGCAAAGGCACAAGACTCAGTGCCGAATTGTTTACCAGAGCAAACTTAGGCAGAGAAACTGGTCAATATGCCATATACGAAAATTGGGGAATACTAGTAGGAACATACGGTGCCAATGCCAATCGCAGTTGGTTTGAAATAAATCTCAATCAAGCATTGTTAACTGGTAATCCCGGAACGGTACAAATTATTCAACCTGGGCAAACAAGTTCTGCTGATCAAACAATTTATTTGAGCAATTTGTGGAGCGAAAGTTATGCTATACCTACAGTTGATATTTTACCAACTACCTACAGTACAAATCTTGATACCGCATTACCATCAGCAGGATATGTCAACATTAACGATGTTGACATAACAGTATTCAATCTTAATAATCCAGCAAACATTGACGCTGTTATTAACACCATTGGCAATGGCACTGTGGTCTGGGTGGCGCAGATCAACAGTTACGATTGGGGAATTTATAAATGCGTACAGATTCCAGGGCAAATGACATTGTTAAGCAACAATCTAAATGCAACCAGTGTAGTTCAATTCAATACCACACACGGCCTGGCCATTGGTAATACTATTATTATAAAATATTTCAATGATCTAGTAAATGGTGTGTATCGAGTGTTAAGTGTACCGTCACCTACCACTGTGGTCATTGCATTTACATTTACCAACACCAATCAAAGTCAATTACCTGGCACTGGCTTGGTATTTTATCTGCAAAACACTCGTGTTGCTCAGGCCAGCGACATTCTGAATTTACCTTATGTGAATGATCTTGTTCCCGGAGCATTGGCCTGGGTTGACAACAACGGTGCAGGACATTGGGAAGTACTAGAAAAAACTGCTCCTTTCACAGTCACTGACACACTAACGCCTTATGAATTGTTTGCAAATTCATTATTTGGTACCAGTGTGAGCCAAACAACAAATCATTACAGTGTATTGGTTGGTGCACCGGCAGCCAACTCCGGTGCAGGAACTGTTTTTACGTATCGTCGATCCAATATAGTTCCTTATGTAGATAATATTGCACTCACACTATCAGCAACAGGCACTGCAGGGTATGGCAGTAGTGTGATGTTTGGCAATAAAAATTGGGGCATAGCAGGAGCCAGCGCCAGCAACAACAATGCCGGCTATGCAACTGTACTGTATCAAGTGTCGGGCAACAATGACTATGCGCAAACACAGTTGCTAGTAGCACCTGATCAAAATTTTGGTACAACACAATTTGGTGCAAAAGTGGCAATCAGTCTTGACGAACGGTGGATGTATATCAGTGCTCCCGGAGCCAATGCTGTATACGCCTACGGTAGAGTTGATGTGCCGATACAATCTGTCACATACACCAGTAATGGAACAACTTCGTCGTTTAACTGGTCAGACACAATTGTAATAAATCCCACTTATCCAGATCAATTAATAGTTTTGGTTAATAATACCATAGCAATATATGGTACTGATTATTATATTAATTCAAATGTGGTACAGTTTTATACCGCGCCGGCAACTAATCAACCAATTATTATAACACGTCGTCGGGCGGCTCAGATCGATCGTCAAGTTTATTATAACATCCAACAAAACTCAACCTCAGGATCTGGTACCGGTGCCAAATTTACAGTGGTAGACACCCGTGGTGTTTATAACCCCACATTGTCAGCAGGTGGTTCCAATTATGTGGTTGGCAATACACTAACTATAAATTATACACAAATTTGCCCCAATGGATCCAGTGCAAACAATTTGGTTATAACAGTGACAGCAGTGACTGCCGGAGCAATAACCGCATTTACTTTTGCTGGTAGTGGTGTCAGCACAAACAATGGGTTTGCACTGGTCAATTATTTTTACACTGTGTCTGACATATACTCATTCACAGTCACAGTCAATGGGGTATTGCAACGACCACACATTGATTATGATTTTAACAGCGACAGTTCTATAGATTCTGGACTGTTGGAATTCAACACTGTTCCACCAGCAGGTGCAGATATTGAAGTTGCGGCAACCACATATTGGCAATACATCAGTTCGATTACTCCTAGTGGCCTTGCAGCAGGAGCTGTATTTGGTAGTAGCATAGCCACTGCCACTGACGGAAGGCAATTGATAGTTGGCACTGTTAATGATACTGCAGGCACTGTTGCAAATGCAGGCTCTGTGTATGTGTATAATCGCAGCTCAGTCAGTTATCAAATAATCAATACTGCACAGAATACCTACGTTATACCAGGTGCCTATACTGATCCTGTTGCAGTGTTATTAAACAACACATACTTAACAAATAGTGCACAATATCTCAATGGCGACTTTACTGTAAGTGGAAGCAACATTATATTAAATTCTGCACTGGCATTGACCATTGGCGATATTCTAACAATAGAAACCAATCAGTTCCAGTTGGTTGAAAAAATAACTGCACAAACACCTGCTGCACAGTCGGCATTTGGTTATGCGGTCACACTGTGTCCCAACAATTGTAGTGTGTACGTTGGTGCTCCATTGAGTAGTCAAAGCGGTGTGCCACAATCAGGCATGGTTGAACGTCAGGTTAACCAAAGTAGGGTGTATGGTGTTACTACATCAACTGTTGCTAATCCTGTGTTAACCGCCGGCGATGCCATTAGAATTAATGACATTGAAATAGCAGTGCCTGCAACTCCTAACAACAATATTGCCGGACTGGTCGCTACAATAAACGCTGCCAACATACCAAATGCAGTGGCCACATTATCCACTGATGTTAATTTTATTGGTGATGGGGTTACTCAAGTATACAATGTTGGATCTGTTTATTCAGCAGCCGATTCATACACCACTGTGGTGTATGTTAATTCAACATTACAAACCGCCGGCGTAGTTTATACCTATAATAATACCACTCAACAAATAATATTTGTTACTGCACCAGCTAAAAATTCTGCTATTGTTGTGGTTTCTGGCAGAATGACTGTGTCTGTAATAAACTCACAGTCGGCTTCACCATTCAACAAACTCAGTGTATTGCCAGGATTAGTTAACAGTGCATTTGACACAATTGGGTTTAACACTTATGTTTGGACACAGGACATCGTGAGTCCGGCACCAACTGACTATGCACAGTTTGGCTCCAGTATTAGCGTTAATTCCGGAGCAATCAACATTGTAGTTGGCGCACCAAACGGCAATGTGTACGAAAGAGAAATATTTGATGGCGGTACCACTTATTTTGACGAAAGAAGTACAACGTTCTTTGACCCCATTGTCAATAGTGGCGTAGTTTATACATTTGATTATTTGCCCAGCTCATCTGTATCTCTAATGAATCCAGGAGCATTTGTATTTGGACAACAAATATACAATAACGGGCAGTCAACCGGCGATATGTTTGGTACCGCGGTCAACTATGTCAGTGGACGGTTGCTGGTAGGAGCACCTGGCAGTGATCTCGGAGACAGCACAGTAAATTATGGTGAAGTATATATATTTGACAATGCCACTGACACCCTTGCGTGGACAGTAAAATACTACCAACAACCAGTTGTGGATACAAATCTATTGGATTCTGTTTACAGTTATGACAAATTGCTGAACAGTACACAAACATATTATGATTTTATTGATCCATTGCAAGGAAAAATTCTTGGTGCTGCTCGACAAAATATAGATTATATCGGCGCAGTGGATCCTGCCAACTACAATCAAGGTTCAGTGCACAATGTGGGAACCAGTTGGGGTGCTGCACATGTAGGAGAAATTTGGTGGGATACTAATCGTGTGCGATTTATCAATCCCAACCAGGATGATATTGTTTACGCCAGCAAGCGTTGGGCACAATTATTCCCAGGTAGTAATGTAGACGTTTACCAATGGGTTGAAAGTTCTGTAACTCCTGTTAACTATACAGGTCAAGGTACTCCGTTAAGCACAATCAGTTATACTGTGGCAACCACAGTAGATGTAAATGGAATTTTTGTTACAAATTATTATTTCTGGGTGCGTGGTATTTCAACAATCAACACCGCAGTGGGCAAAACGTTGAGTACCACTGGCATTGCCAGTTATATTTCAAATCCCATTGGCAGCGGCATTCCTTATATTGCTGGTCTAAATGCCAGTACTATTGCCGTTTACAACGCTGGTAGCCTGCTGTCAGCGCAAGATACTATACTACATGTTGGGTATGATCGTCAAGCCACTACAGCAGATGTTCACGTTGAATATGCATTTATCGCCGACGGAAAATCTGATAGTTTCTTAAATGCAAATTTGTATCGTAAGTTATTGGATAGTTTCTGCGGAGTCGACTTACTAGGTAATCTTGTACCAGATCCAATGTTGAGTCCGGGTCAACAATACGGAGTCCAGTTCAGACCGCGACAAAGTATGTTTGCTGATAGATTTATCGCATTGCAAAATTATCTGACCAGGGCCAACAATGTTGTGGCACAATACCCTATTAGTGAAACTCGTAGTTTTAATCTACTCAACAGCGCTGAACCAAAGCCTGCGCCCAACACCAGTGCTTGGAATTTTGAAGTACCTGATCTCACTGTGCTGAGTTATCAAAATCTTGCACAAGTTCCATTGGGCTATTTGTATTTGGTTGATTCTGATTCTAGTCAACGCGGCCGTTGGACAATTTATGTAGTTGCTCAAGGCAGCATACCTGGTCAGCGAGTACTAGCTCTTACACGCATACAAAATTATGATACTCCATTGTATTGGACTTACATTACTTGGTACTTGCCAGGATACAACAGTTCAACACAAATAATAGCAACTGTTGCTAACTATGCAGATCTCAGCACATTAACTTTGGCAACTGCGCCCATTGGCAGCAGTGTAAAAGTTACAGCCAACAGCCTGGGCAAATTTGAAATTTATCAAAGAACGGCTACCGGGTGGACTCGTGTGGGGTTGCAAGATGGCACAATTAAATTTGATGAAGTGTTATGGAACTATGCATTAGGACCATATGGTTTTGATGCTGAGGTTTTTGATGCACAATATTTTGATCAAGAACCAGTGATCGAAACTCGCCAGATTATTCGTGCACTAAACGAAGAAATTTACGTTGATGATTTGTTGATAGAGCGTAATCAATCATTGATATTGATGTTTAACTTTATCTACAGCGAATTTACTGCGCCAGACTGGTTGATAAAAACCAGTTACATTGATGTGGATCATACCCTACAGGCGTTGTTGCCATATCAGTTGTATCAACCACAAAATCAAACGTTTGTTGAAAGTTATATTCAAGAAGTCAAACCTTATCACACACAGATATTAAACTTTAATCTAATCTATGACGGCACAGATATCTATGCCGGCTCACTGACAGATTACGATGTACCAGCTTATTGGGACACTGATTTACAAATACCACAATTTGTTAGTCCTGTGCTAACACCGTACACAAGCTCGTTGAGTAGCACTGAGAATTTTAACAGTGACGCTGCCTCAAACGCTGCTGTCTGGTTGAAATTTCCGTGGAATCAATGGTACAACAATTACTTGTTAGAAATTCAAGATGTTGTAGTTGTCAATGGCGGTTCTGGATATGATTATAATAATCCGCCCACTGTGACTGTGTCTGGCACTTGCGTAACGCAGGCCACAATGACTGCAACAGTCAACGGTTCTGGAGTAATTACTGCTATAAACATTGTTACACCAGGCGCAGGATATAGTACCACTGCACAAATTGCGCTGTCATCTGCCACTGGATCTGGTGCAATCGTTGTAGCACAAATGGGCAATGGTCTAGTACGAGCAATCCGCACAACAATCAAATATGATAGATACGAATATCACAGCAATATAGTAGAGTGGCAACCCAATGTGGTTTACACACAGGGCACACAAGTACGCTATGTAAATGTAGTATGGAGCGCAACGACCACACAATCCGCCGCAAAATTCCTACCAAGTAGTTGGACCTTGGTCAGTGCAGACTCATTGAGTGGTGTTAATCGTACCATGGGATTTTATACTCCCACTGTCAACCAGCCTGGATTAAGTTTGCCATTGTTGATCAATGGAATTGATTATCCTGGAGTTCAAGTCACTGCACCTGCTTACAATCAAAACACCGGATTTGATGTTGGTAATTTTGATATCAATCCCTTTGACAATTACTTTATCGGCCCTGAAGGTTTTGTAACTTATGATCCTGCAATACTTGATGCTGAATACAGTAGTTCATATCTTGATATCTACTTAGGCACAAGACCCACTGATATCAATGTTTCGGGCGGCGCCTACATCAGTCCTTACAGTAGTCATGCTCCGGAAGAACTGGTTCCAGGTGCAGAATTCGACACACTAGATTTCAGGGTGTACACAACTCCTGGCGCAGATTGGCTTGGCAGGGGCCACGGATTCCCATTTGTTGGAAAACGCTACACATACGATCCCGAAAATCCAGTGGCGTATTTTGGAGATTTGCTACCATTCCCAATGGTAATATTGACCTGGAACATCACCACTGGACTTGGGGTCGAACCCAGTGCCTACGATTGGGTCAATTACAACTTTACACTGACACAAGGCGCATCTGCAGGCGATACAATACAAATTGCAGTTGTGGCCTCTGGTGGCGGCAATCAATTGCTGAGCGATACGTATATTGGATCTGACATTGGCAATATCATAATCATACCATTCCCTATCAGTGCTATCAGCGGATTTGTTATCTACGATGGTGAGTATGGCCCATTGGTCGAAGGTGTCGATTACACCTACGCATATTATGCTGACAATAAAACACAAATAAATTTTGCATACTCATTTGGGTCAACCGACAGAATCAACTTGACCTGCCTTGGCTATGCTGCAACCGGCCCGACCTACAGTTGGAGTCTGCCAGTATTCCAAACTATTACAATTACGGACTCGACTGTGTTAACCTACACACTAACAAATAGTTTGCAAGGAACTAACCCAGTTAATTTAATAGTAATGAGGAACGGAGTTCGTGCTCGTCCATACGCCAGCGTAAATTATGTCAGCGATGGAGTACAGACTGTTTATTATCTACCAGATCGTGGCGGATATAATCAAGGAAGCGTTGCTGATGCTGATGTATCAGTTTACGAAAATAGTCAACTGTTAACTCAAAATATTGATTATGTTGTTGATATTTGGGATGGGTCATCTGTGCGTACTATAACATTGACTAACCCGGCCACTACAGGAACAGTTGTATTGATTTCTGTCAGCACTGACGCTCAATATTCTATATCTAGCGATCAATTAACCTTCTTACCCAGCGCCGGATTGAGTCCTCAAGTTGGCGACCTTATTGAAATAATAACCTGGAATGATACATCCGAACAGAAATTACTCACACAAGTCTGGGTTGGACCAGAAACTGCAGGTGTGTTTGTTGGCGAAGGGTTTGACACAACCAATTTTGATTCAGCAACAGTAAACAATACCTCAGGATCATTTGATTACGGAACTGAAGTACCTACAGAAGTAAATGTATTTGATACCGGAAGTATTATTGTAAATCCAGAAAGAATTTTAGTAACACTAAACGGTCGTTGGTTGTTCAACGGCAACGGTTATGTGGTTAACGGATCTAAAATAATAATACCTGGCCCGCCAATTAATACAACATCAGTTGTGGTGGTCACCAGTTTTACACAATTTGTTGTGCCGGCCGCCATGGCTTTCCGTATATTCCAAGACATGCGTGGACTGCAGGCCACATATAGAATAACTCCCAGCACAACAACTACATTGATTCAACCAGTGCTTCCAACTGATGACATAATTTATGTGGCCAATGCTGGCGCACTGATTGAACCAAATCTAGCGGACAATGTTTGGGGTGCGCTGACCATTGACGGAGAACGCATCATGTATCGTGTTAGAAATACCACAGATAACACTGTGAGTAGTTTGCTAAGAGGTACAGCGGGAACTGCGGCTGCAGCTCATGCTACTGGAGCTACTGTATACAACATTGGTCCTGGAAATCTATTACCTGCAGATTATCAAAATTATGTGGTTGTCAACAGCACTTTAGGTAATGGTTCAACCACTATATATGTAGCAGACAATATTGATGTTGGAAGTATGGACAGTACCACCATGGAAGAAGCAGTTCAAGTGTACATTGGCGGAACATTACAAACTTCTGGATACGTTATTACTGCTGACAATCCTGTTACTGTAGAATTTACTACACCGCCTGCAGCAGGAGTAGAAGTAGATATTTTGGTTCGTAGAGGAGTAACGTGGTACGCACCAGGAGCAGGAACTCCCAGCAATGGTGTACCATTACAAGAAACAGAAACAAAAGCCGCAAGATTCCTACGTGGACTTTGATCAAGGTAAATATATCATGACTGAAAATAAAACGCCAACACCGCCCGTACAAGAAGTTAAGCCTGTAGACAAAAGACCTAACGAAACAGGAAGCATTTCGGTTGAAGGATTTGTAAGGATTTTTGATCCAAACACAAAAGAAAAATTTGTGGAGAAACGAGCATGATTATTCAACCAGGCTTGGCCAAAATAGAAGGATTTGTCAAAATCCACGATCCCAAAACAGGTGAAATATTACTTGACAAGAAAAATGCCATACACTACGAAAACATCAGTATTTGCATGGCAAACATGTTGGCGGATAAGAATTTAGGATACATTTATGAAATGGCATTTGGTAACGGTGGTAGCGCAGTAGACCCCACTGGTGTTATTACATATTTGCCTCCAAACACCACTGGACAAAATGCGGATTTATACAACGAAACATATTATAAAGTAGTTGATAACAATTCAGCTGCTGACACTGATCCTGCTAACAATTACATAACTGTGCTACACACAAGTGGCAATGTGTATACAGATATAGTTGTTACTTGTTTGTTGGATTACGGAGAACCTGCTGGTCAACAGGCCTTTGATAACTCAACCAATTTCAATGGTGAATATGTATTTGATGAGTTAGGACTAAAGTGTTGGTTTGGTAGCTCAACCAATTTGTTGCTGATTACTCATGTTATATTTCATCCTGTACAAAAAAGTTTGAATCGTCAAATACAAATTGACTATACTTTGCGTATTCAAACGCTGACCAACTTGAGTGCAGCATAAATATGTGTATATTACCTTGCACTAAATACACAATGACGGAGTAAATGAAAGATGTCGTATACAATAACTTTAACTGATGGCGCCGTATTTGCTACTATAGCAGATGGTACCATAAACACCTCCAGTTCCATGACCTTGGTAGGTAAAAATTATGCTGGATATGGACAATTTATCAATGACGATATCATACGTTTACTAGAGTCAGGATCAAATACCACTCCTCCAGGTGCTCCGTTAACAGGACAACTTTGGTGGGATAAAACTGACAATGTGTTAAAAATTTACAACGGTACAGTTTTTAAAACTATCTCTGCTGCCACTGCTAGTTCAACTGCACCGTCGAGCAATTCAACTGGTGATTTGTGGTTTGATACTACCAACCAACAACTTAATGTTTGGACTGGCACCACATGGTTGTTGATCGGACCACAATTTACTGCTGGGCAAGGTATCAC
>JGI26470J50227_1000638_pt1 | contig 13912 bp, 9 predicted proteins | sample FreactTroBogLake_FD_50227 | JGI IMG/M metagenome (IMG submission 50227) | reverse complement strand
CCACGACCAAAGGCGACTTCGTCCGGCTGGCCGGCCTGACTCCCCAGCGGTGGTCGACCACCGCGAACCCCAACCCGGCCAGGCGGTCCCTGAGCGCCTTTTCGAGGGACTCCCGGGCCTCCGGACGGAAGCCCTGGTCGGTCACATCGCTTTCGTGGGTGGCGCCCCAGCGGTAGAGCTCCTCCCCGAGGGGAAGCAGGAACCTCGGACCGACCTCCCCGTGTTCCAGATTCAACCCGGGAATGCGGACGGTCAGCACGTCGCCCCGGACCGCCTGCCACTTCCCCGCCACGCCGGGGACGGAACCCCACACCGCTCCTGTGAAATCCGCAACGCCTCCGCACCAGAGCACGGTTCGCCCCCGCCCCTCGGGAAGACCGAACCTCCGCGGCTCCAATCGGCCCGTTTCCACCCATCGGGTCCGAACCGCGTCGAGCAGGACGGGCAAATCGACCCAGCCACCGCCCTCGATCCGGACGCCACCGTCCCCCGAGAAAATGAGTTCGGCGGTCCACCCCGGGGCTTTCCGAGGGAAATCACCGGGTCCGACTTTGGCGCCGTCCCAGGGTCGGACCAACGGAATCTGGTGCAAAAGCGCCACCCCCAGGCTTTGCTCAAGGTCAAGGTAGAACGGGACGAGCGTGTCCCAACCGTCGCCGTCGACGGTGAACCGGGGGCCGGTCAACGGATTGAACAGCCCCGCCGCCGCCCGGGTCGCCGGGGCGCCGGCCCCCTCATCCACCACAACGAAGCTCTTTCCCCGGCGTTCGGCCTCGAGGCCGGCCAAGGTTCCCGCCAGCCCGGCCCCTACGATGATTTGCGTCAAACCTTCTCCTTGTCGATTCCTGACTAAAGAACTAGATTTTACCCTAGGAGCACCCCATGAATCTTTTGGAACAGCTGAAGAAAGTCACGAAAGTCGTCGCCGACACCGGAGACTTCCAGAGCATCAAGGCCTTCACACCGATGGACGGGACCACGAACCCGTCTCTCATCCTCAAGGCGGCGACCCAACCCGACTACCGTCCCTTGGTGGAAGCCGCTGCCAAGAAGGCCAAGGCGAAGGGAGGAACTCCGGCCCAGATCCTGGCTCGGGCCATCGACGAAACCAGCGTGGCCTTCGGCCTCGAAATCCTCAAGATCGTCCCCGGCCGGGTCAGCACCGAGGTCGACGCCCGGCTTTCCTTCGACACCCAAGCCAACGTCGACAGGGCCCGGAGCATCATCGCGCTCTACGAGGCCGCAGGAATCAAGAAGGACAGGATCCTCATCAAGATCGCTTCCACCTGGGAAGGAATCAAGGCCGCGGAGATCTTGGCCAAGGAGGGGATCAACTGCAACCTGACCCTTCTGTTCAGCCTCGTCCAGGCCGTTGCCTGCGCCGAAGGCGGGATCCGGCTCATCTCGCCGTTTGTCGGCCGGATCCTCGATTGGCACAAGGCCAACCGCAAGGTCGACAGCATCCCCGCCACCGAAGACCCGGGGGTCCTCAGCGTCACCTCCATCTACAACTACTACCAGAAGTTCGGGTTCAAGACCCAGATCATGGGGGCGAGTTTCCGGAACATCGGCGAGATCGTCGAGTTGGCCGGTTGTGAGTTGCTGACCATCAGCCCCGATCTCTTGGGCGAGCTGGCCAAGACCGAAGGGACGTTGGTGACCAAGCTGACCCCCGAGGGTGCCAAGGCCGCGAAAGTGGACAAGATCGTCGCCGACGAGAAGAATTTCCGCTGGCTGATGAACGAGGACGCCATGGCCACCGAAAAGCTGTCCCAGGGAATCCGAGCGTTTGCCGCCGACCTGGTGAAGCTGGAAGCCCTGCTCCAACCGTTGCTGTAGGCAAGACCCAGGGAGCACACCTCGGCTTCGACGCCGTTGGTGGACTCCCTGTGGCTACTGCTTCCTTCTCGCCAGCATCGCGGTGTGCAGACGGTCGGCCTGCATCAGGAACGTCTCGAGACGGGCCCGGATGATCTGACTGAACGGATTGCCGTCGCACTCCACCGACAGGAACGGAAGCGTCTCGGTGGTGGCCTTCAAGTCCGACAGATCGACGGGTCGGCCCGCGAGGCGGGAGGCGGTTTCCTTCCCTTCGACCGTCATTTCCAGGGTGGCCACGGCCTCGGTCATCCGGCTGTTCATACAGCCAAAAGGCCCGACGTTGATCACGCCGCAGTATTTGTCGGCCAGGTGGTGGAGCGCCGCTCCGGTGGACAGGCCGGGTTCCCCGGTCAGCGTGTACGGAAGAATGTGCCGGGAATGTTCCATGAAGGTCTTGATGTCGATCATCTCCTTCTCGAAGAGCCCGGTTTTTTCCAAGATGGTCTTGATCTTTCCCTCGTGCCAGTCTTGCACCTTGTCGCTGATGGCCATCTCAAGCTTGCCGACAAAGTTGGTCTTCAGCTCGTACATGCCGATGTCGCGCAGGAAGTCTGTGTAGCGCACCCATTCGGAAACCGGGGCGTCGAGCATCACGAAGCCCTGGTCGGCCAGCAGGTCGGGAATGCCCATCAGGCTGAAATGGTCCCGGCGGACGAAAATTTCGCCGACCAGACCGATGTACTTCGCCTGGGTGATGGGAATGGTGGTCTGAATCGTCGCCAGGTTTTTCGCGGTGCGGCGCAACTGCCCGTAGAACGAGGTCTTGTTCGTCCCGTCGAAGACTCCTTCGATGGCGTCGATCTCGGTGTTCAAGAGGGACAGAGCCGCCGGTTTGTCGACCGCCAGCGCCTTCACGGCGTTGCGGATGTCGTCGAGGGCGTCGAACACGTACACCGATTTGACGATCGCGAGGCGGAACGCGAGCCCGAGGCCGGCGTAGCCGTCGTCGTTGGACAGCGTCATCGTCGTGATGTTCGGGAGCCTCAGTTTCTCGACGGTGGTCCGCAAGAGGATGTCGTACTGGCCGACCCGGCAGCAGCCGCCGGCGCCGACGATCATCATGACCAGTTTCTCTTCGGGGTCCTGGCGGTACTTCAGGTACTTCATCAGCTCGCCCACGATGTTGATGATGGGCAGGCATTCCTTGCTCGTGGTCACCGAACGACCGAGGTCGAGGGCCTCGCGGTCGCAGACCGGCAACGCCTCGGCGTTCCAGCCCAGCCCCCGCAAGACGGCGCAGAACCCGCGGTTGAACAGGTCTCCCATCGAAGGGACGATGACCTTCACCTTCCCCGAGTCCATCCTGGTCTTACGGCCTTGCGCGTCGATGAACACGGCCTTGCCCAGTTCGTCGAGCGCGGCCCGGGCGGGCCGGAAGGCCTCCTGGGTCTTGCCCACCCGACCCTGAATCTTGAGGTAGTTCTTGACGACGTCCATGAACGCCTCGATCCGAGTGTTCACCCCGGCGTCGGCGGTATGGCTGTCGACCTCGATGGTCAGCGAGGGCTTGGTGCCCAACAGGTCGCGGAAGTGTTGGACCATCATCGAATCGAGCGCGCAGAGGAAGTTCGTCAGGTAGCAGCCGAACAGCTGGGGGTGGCGCTCGATGATCCGGGCGGCCTTGATGATGCGCTGGCCCATCTCCCAGTAGGTGTCTTTGTAGTTTTCCTCTTGCTCGTACATGAGGAAGTCGTAGGGGATGATCTCGACACCACGGCTGGCGAACTTCGACGGGACGCCCTTGTTCGTCTCCTCGGCGAAGGCGTTGTACGGCCTGCCGAAAAGCACGACGGCGATGCGTTCGGGGTCGGCCTCGAGCCGGGCCAGGATGCGCCGCCCCTCAGCCTTCATCGCGTCGAAAAACGCCTGCTGGGCCTGGACGGCGAGAGTGTGGGCACGCCGGGCCTCGTCGGCACCGAAGCCCATTTCCGCGGCAACCTTCACGAAGGCCTCGGCTTCGCCTTCCCAGCCGCGCATCAGGTTCAACGCCGGGGTCAGTAACCGAGGGCTGTTTTCCACACCCCGGAGGAAGCTGGCCTTCTGGTAGAACGGTTCGCCCTGGACGAACATGCACACCGTCTGGTATTCGATGCGGTAGTCCTTTTGGTCGGAAACGTGGAGTTCCTTGAGCTGAGGCATGAAAATGTAATCAGGCTTCTTCAGAAGCAGGTCTTCGAACATGCCCATGGCCACCTGCGCCGAAAGGCACAGGCTCGTTTGCGCCTTGTCGATCCCCGAGGCACGCACCGTGTCGGGCAACACGATCCGGCACCCGAGCTGGTTGAAGAAGGTGGTGTAGAGCGGGTAGAGCGTGTTGATCTGGAACGACCGGTTCAGACCCACCAGAGGCGCGTCGGCCGCGATGTCGGTCCGGGGAGCCACCCACGGGTGGAACAGCAACTCGCGGCGTTTGGCCACGTGGTTGAGTTCACCCATGTCGAACTTCAGGTGATGGAGCTGGTTGTAGTACTTGTTACAAGCCCCGCCGAACGGGAACTTCTTGCCCTCGATCTCGACCATGTTGATCTCGCACCGGCGGTCGCAGTTTTCGGTGGTTCCCTTGCAGATGAATGATTTGCCGTTCACGACCTCCCGGCGGATCAGCGTCGACAGCTCGTAGTCCTGCGGTTGGAGCAGGCCGAGGCCGAGCAGGTTCTTCACCTCGAGGGCTACCCCGTAGGCGCCCATGAGGCCTGGATGGGGAGGGACGATGATCGACTTGCCCGTCAGGGCGGCCATGGCCACCGGGACTGCCTTGTTGTAGCAGACCCCACCCTGCATGAAGATCTTCTTCCCCGTCTGGCGGAACCCCTTCACGCGGTTCACGTAGTTGATGCAGATGGAATAGACCAGGCCCGCGATGATGTTTTCCTTGCTGATCCCTTCTTGGAACGCCATGTTGATGTCGCTGGAGATGAACGCGGCGCACTGGTCGCTGAAATTCGGCGGGTTGGGCGCGCCCAGGGCGATCGGAGCGATGTCTTCCATCTTCACGCCCAGGGATTCGTAGGCCGACTCCTCGAGGAAACTCCCCGTGCCGGCCGAACAGGCCTCGTTCATCGCGTAATCCGAGGCGACCCCGTTCGTCAAGAAGGTGTATTTCGCGTCCTGGCCGCCGATCTCGAAGATCGTGTCGACCTCGGGGTCGAAGTGGGCCGCCGCCCGGGCGTGGGCGATGATCTCGTTGATGATGCCCTCGGTTCCCGCGTGCAGGCCGGCCAGGTACCGCCCCGAGCCCGTCACCCCGACGGCCACGATCTTCACCGGGGTGGTGCCGATTTGGTCGGCCAGCGACTGGTAGCACTGGCGGCTGGCTTCGATGGGGTTTCCGTTCGTCCTCAGGTACCGGGCGCAGAGGATCTTCTCGTCCACCAGCCGGAAGAGCACGGCCTTCGTGGTCGTCGAGCCCACGTCAAGACCCACGACACATTCGTCCCCGGGACGGGCCGTTTCGAAGGGAAGGTCCTTGAACTCCACCCGGTCGGCCACCTTCGCCAGCGGCGTGAGGAACTCAAACGAAGATTTGACGTCTTTGAAGTAGTTTCCCTTGGTGATTTCGGGGGTGAGCTTGTTCTTCAGCGCGTAGATCGCCGCGCCCAGCGCCTCGAAGCACGGCGCGTCGTCGGGAACCTCCACGTGGGGAATGGCCTGCCGCAGAAAATCGATGACCACGCCGTTCTGGGCCGTTCCCCCGACGACCAGCACCTTTCGCGCGTTGATCCGCACCAGCAGCTCTTCGATCTTCTTCGCGATCATCCGGGCCAACCCTGCCGCCACATCGCCGATGGGTTCACCCTTGTTCAGGGCGTGGGTGCAGTCGGACTTGCAGAACACCGAGCACCGGCCGGAAAGGTGGTGGGGGTTCGAGCTTTTCCGGGCCAGATCCACCGCCTCGTTGACGCCGATGTTCATCCGGCGGATTTGCTGAAGGAAAAACTCACCGGTTCCCGAGGCGCACTTGTTCCCCGAGCTGATCCGGCTGACCTTTCCTTTTTTGTCCATTTCGTAGACGATGAACGACTCGCCACCGGCAGAGACGACGGCGTCGAACCGCGCAGGGGTGGCCGGCGTCGTTTCGGGAAACAGGTGCTGGAACGCCATCTCGGTGGCTTCGGGTTCGATGATCGAAGGGAAATTCGTCAAGTCGCGGAATTTCCGCCCCGTCAGCGTGACCTTTTTTCCTTTCAGATCGTAGGCGTCGATGATCCTGGTGAACGTGCCTTTCGGGTCGCCATTGTGTTCGACGATGATCTTGTTGACGATCTCGATCTTGCCGTTCTTGTTCTCGACTTCCACCAAGGAAAAAGTCGAGGCACCCAGGCAGATTCCCACTGCCGGATCCTTGCGCATCGCGTTTTGCATCTCTGGCCTCCCCAAGCCCTCGAGGGCGTTCACTTTTTGATTCCGTTCATGATCAGATCGACGAACTCGGTTTCGATGGTTTCCAGGGTTCTTCCCGACAAGTCGAGGTCCTGGTACCAAACGTCGAGGAAGGTGTAGAGCACCGAACTTCCGATGTACCGGGCCGCGGCGGCCGGGTCCACGGCCCGAAACCGTCCGCGCTCGATCCCCAGCGCGATGAATTTTTCGATCATGACCTTCATCGGGGAATAGAGCCGCGTGAACATCGCTTCCTTGAGCCGCGGGTTGAACGCCGATTCGGCGTGGATCACCGAGATGAGGTCTTTGTTTTCATGGAAGAGCAGAAGCCGCCCGTGGACGAAGGACCGAATGATGCATTCCATGTCGGTGCCCATGTAGTCGTGGAGCACTTTTTCCATCGACTCTCCGAAGAGGCGGGGAACCACGTTGTCGACCAACTCGCTCACTAGGCCCATCAGGATGTCTTCTTTGTTCGGGAAGAGGCGGAACATCGTTCCCACCGAGACGCCGGCGGCGTCGGCGATTTCCTTGGTGGTGGTGCCGTGGTAGCTCTTCACCAGAAAGATTGCCAAGGCGGCGTCGAGGATCACTCGGGATTTGTCACTGCCATTCATCGTTCCCTCCATCCGGACCATTTGGTTCAATCCGTGGACTGTTTAGTCCAATTAAAGATCCGGTCTTTCGGAATGTCAATAGACATTAAGTTAATTTTTCGAGAGCCCTTGAAACCTTCCCCTCGTCAACTTGTTTTCCGACCATGAACCGCCTTCGTCCATGGTTGCTTTCGGTTGTCCTCTTCCTCGGGGCGGTGACCGCCTTCGCCGCCAGCCCCCTCGACGTGGTGGGGAGACTCGACGCCTACGACGGCACCGTCGCCGTCGTTCGGGGGGGAGCGCCGCTGAGTCCTTCTCAGGTCGATACGGGGTTTGTTTTCGAGAACAACGACCAGATCAAGGTCGGGTCTGACGGGTGGGCCGACGTGGCTCTGGACACCAAGACAGGAATCCGCGCCCACCTCCACCTGAAGTCGTCCACGAACCTCCTTCTCGACCTTTCCAGCCTCGCCGCCCACAGCCAAACCGGGGCCCTGGACCTCCTTGCCGGGTCGATTTCTCTGAAGGTCGAGAAAATGGTCGGAGGAAACCGGCTGGATGTCCACACCGAGACCGCCGCCATGGGGGTCCGGGGAACCGAGTTCGCGGTGGATACGGAGGTCGACGGATCGGTGTTGCTGACCACCAGCGAGGGGAAAGTCGAACTGAGTCCCGATCAGGGGGCCTCCCACTTTTCCGTACCGGGGACGGCCGTCCGGGGTGATGGAGAGGAATCGACTCGCTGGACGGACGCTCCGGTGACCGACCCCCAGGCCTTCACCGAGGCCTGGCATCAGGAGCGACAAAAGGACTTTCTGGCGCGTCGGGAGCTCATCCTCGCCCGACTGGCGGACCGGTATCAAAACCTCGCCGAACGGTTTGACCAGGCCGACCGCCGCCTGGCCGAAAACCAAAGCCTCTGGGAAGCGTGGGCCCAGGAGGAATCCCTCGGGAAACGGGTGGGCCGCCTTGCCGATGCAAGGCTCAGGATGCGGATCCAGGCCGACCTGGGTGCCACCAGACGGCTGGCTTGGAGCCTGGAACGGGTTCACCAGCGGCTGACCCAGATCGAGGCCAGGATGGGCGCGGAAACCTTCGCCTCGTTGAACGTGCAAACCTCGAAGGGGAACTGGACAGGTTTTGTCCAGGGGTGGCATGCGGGCAGGGGGGATTTGGAACGACGGTTGGCCGTCACGCATTTCCGGGTGAAGCTCTTTGCCCTCCGTCATGGCCCCTTGGTGCGGACGCTGGGGAGGCAGAAATGAACACGTTCTTGGTTCAAACCTTTTTCCTGGGGACCCTCGGGCTTCTCTCCCCTGGCACCATCAGCGCTCAATACGGGGTGCGACATCCCCTCACCGGAGGGAACCCCATCCTCCGAAGCATCAGTCCGGGTTTCTCGCTGGAGGTGCTGGTGGACGACGCCAACGACTTCAAGGCAGGATGGGCCAGTGCCTTCCATCCGGCCGAGGGCAAGGCGCCCCCGGAACCGGACTACGACAAATACAACGACGCCCTCATCGCCGACGACGAGAAGGTCTTCGACAAGGAACTCGCCAAGATCGATGCCTACACCGCATGGCAATCCATGTACTCGGCGTCCCGCCTGCAAGACGGCGACACCACCACCTGCTGGGCGGCCGCTGGTCAGGGTCTGGGAGAAGTGGTGATCGCCAAGGTCGACGCCATGCAGGATGTCGTCATCTACACCGGTTTCCAGAAGTCCCTGGATTTGTTCAAGAAGAATTCCCGGCCCAGGAAGGTCATGGTTTACGTTCTCGAGCCGACGTACCAAGAAGCGGGGCCTTCCTCGGTATCGTATTTGCGGGTGAAGGTCGTTGCCGCGCGCGAGGTTGAGTTGAAGGATGCCTACGGCCCGCAACCGCTGCCGATTCCCTCGTATTGGCCGACGACGATCAAGGCCCATCCCGACGGTTCTCCCCTGGAAGACCCGATCTATCAAAGCTTCGTCGCCCTGAAAATCCTCTCGGTGTATCCGGGCTCAAAATACGAGGACACCTGCATCTCTGAAATTTCCAACTGACGGTGGCGGATCCGAAGGGAAGCCGCCTCGTTGGGAGGCGGCTCGAAAAGCATCCTAGATCTTGATCAGGATGCGGCCCCGCCCGTGCCCGCCTTGGCTCAATTCATGGGCCTTGGAAGCGTCCTTCAGGGAAAACACCTTTTGGATCTCGGTGACAACCTTTTTTTCTGCCACCAGGTTGGCGATGGTTGCGAGCGCCGAGACCGGGCCGCGACCGACATTCTTCGCCGTCACCCCCAAGGCTTTCGCTTTCTCTTCCGAGGGCTGTCCGGCCGGAGTCACCAGGACGCCACCCTTCTTCAACAGTCCGAAGGAACTTTCCAGAACGGCGCCGCCGACGGTGTCGATGACCACATCCAGATCCTTCACGGCGAGAGGTCCCTTGGAGTAGTCCAAGGCCTCTTCGGCACCGATGGCCTTCACAAACTCAAGGTTGGCCGTGGAAGACGAACCGACGACGTGGGCGACCTTCAACTGGGCGAACTGGAGGGCAAACAGTCCCACCCCACCCGCGGCACCCTGGACCAGAACCCGTTGTCCCGCCTTCACATCGGCTGCCTCGACCAGGGCCCAGGCGGTCAGGGCGCCCACCGGGAGAGACGCGGCCGCTTCGAAGGACAGCTTCTCGGGTTTGGCGACGACGTCCGTGGCCTTGGCGATGGCGTACTCGGCGTAACTTCCGGTGGCCACCCCGAGAACGGCCTGTCCCTTCTTCCAGGCGGTGACCCCGGGGCCCACCGCTTCGATGGTGCCCGAGACGTCGATCCCCGGCTTGGCCGGGAAGGTCAGAGGCATGTACGCGTGGTAGGCGCCGCTACGAAGCTTCCAGTCGATGGGGTTCACCCCGGCGAATTTGACCTTGATGAGCACCTCGCCGGCTCCGGGAACGGGGAGAGGGAGGGTCTTGATCTGGAGAACCTCGGGACCGCCATAGGCATCGAATTGCACGGCTTTGAACGTTTTTGACATGGTAACCTCACTGTCCCAAGGATACTAACAACCGTGCGGGAAGGAAAGAAGGCCGCCCGGCAACGGGTGAACAGGCATCCCGAGTCGCCCCATGAAAAGCCGGTGAGCAGCGCGAATGCAAAAAAAAACCAGCTTCTCGGGGTCCTTGGGACTCCGAAAAACTGGTCATTGGAAAATCAGAACTGCCCTTTGAGCGATCCAAGACTCGAACTTGGGACTTCTACCGTGTGAAGGTAGCACTCTAACCACTGAGTTAATCGCCCGTACGACGATGACAATAGCCAAGCAGAAGTGAAAAGTCAAGTCTTGCGGGACGCGGAGAACCGGGCAACGACCTGCTCGTACAGGTCCTGGATCCGCAAGGCCATCCGGCTGGCCGTCCACTGGTGGGCGTAGGCTTTCGCCTCGGCGGATTTCGCAGCGTAGAGCACAGGATCCTGGATCAAGCGCAGGACGGCGGCCGAGAAAGCCTGGACGTCTTCCTCAACCATGTAGCCGCCGTTGTCACCGGCCATGACTTCCTTTGTCCCCATTTTCCCGATGGCCACCGCAGGAGTGCCGCACATCATGGCTTCGATGGTAACCAGGCCCTGGGTTTCGGTGACCGAGGCGAACGTGAAGACGTCGGCCAGCGTGTAGAGGTGCTTGAGTTCGCTCCGGTTGACGTAGCCGAGGCACAGGACGGCGTCGTCGAGCTTTCGAGCCGAAACGTGGGCCTTATAGGCGTCGAGGTAGGGTCCGTTTCCGGCCAGCACCAGAACCGTCTCGGGAACGGTTTCCTTGACCTTCGCAACGACGTCGAGGAGAAAATCGACGTTCTTTTCCTGGCCGATCCGGCCCACGTACAGCAGGATCTTCTTTCCTCGAATCTGGGGGAATTGGAGCAACCACCGTGAGTCCTTGTGTTCCGTGACCTTGTCCACCCCCTGGAAGTCCTCCTCGGCGATGCCCGTGGGAACGACGGTGATCGGGCAGGTGAGGCCGTAGCTCTGGAGGACCGCCTTCATCGGTTCGGTGGGGGTGATGATGGCGTCGGCGTGTTTGAACCACTGGTAGGTCATGGTCCGGGCTAGTTTCTTCGCAAATTCCTTGGGCAGAAACGGAACGTAGTAGTTGATGTACTGCTCGAAGTACGTGTGGCAGGTTTGAATGACCGGAAGGCCCCGTTTCTTGGCGTAGGGGATGGCCAGCCACGCCATCCTGAACTCGGTCTGGACGTGGAGGAGTTGGGGCGAGAACGCGTCGAGCTCGCGGTAGAACCTGCCCTTCTGAAACGGAGCGACGAGCCTGTCCTCCTTGCTGAGCAGGAGGCTGAAGGACCCCAACCTGTGGACCCGCGGGTCGGTATGGTGCAGGTTTTTCTGGTCCTCGGGGACCGGATAGTCGGGGGCCCAGAGTCGGATCTCGTGGCCGAGTTTGGTCAGTTCGTTCAAGAAGATGTTCGTGGAGACCGTGACGCCGTTGATGCGGGGCCAGTAGACGTCCGAGGTGAAGGCGACTTTCATGCCAGTGAAACTAACACGGAGAACGGGAATCGGGCAAGAAAAAACCGGCCCTGGGGCCGGTCTCTACCTCCTACGGGGATCGAACCCGTGTTGGTGGAATGAAAATCCACTGTCCTAACCACTAGACGAAGGAGGCGCGGTTGTCGGTCAACTGAGCCGGACAGGATTCGAACCTGTGACCCACGCCTTAAAAGGGCGTTGCTCTACCTGCTGAGCTACCGGCCCGACGAACGGTGCCAACTATAGGGAACTGCCCCGGGTTTGTCAAGCGACAGGGGGTCACAGATGGAACGCGGTCTCCAAGGCCAGGGCCGATCGGCGGTCGAGTCCAGAATACCGGCCCAGCTCGTCGGCGTAGATGGCCAGGTTGAAGTCGACGATGAACATCTTCACCCCGAGGCCAAACGTGAAGTAGCCCTGGTTGAGCCCGGCCCGGAGGGAGAGGAACTGCAGGAACTTGGCCTCGGCTCCCAAGTGGGTCCAGGTGAAGAACGAGGGTTGGGTGAACTCGTCCAGGATGGGAATCTGGAAATCGGCGCTGAGGATGGGCTGGACCAACGAGGCCAGCGACCCCACGTCGGGAGTCCAACTCGTCCCCAAGCCGATGACCGTGGGGATTCGGTAGAGGGTGCTTCCGGCGGTGGAGCCGCCGGCAGGGAAGCCGGCGCCGCTGAGCCACTGCTGCGCGGTGTAGGTCTTGAAGCTCACGACGGTGCTTCCCACGTCGCGGATCACCAAGCCAGTCCGGAACTGACCGTAGTCCCACCGGGCCCCGAGGTCCCAACCCAAGCCGAAACCGCTCTGGACCGTGTAGGCGTTGAGGTTGGTGGTGTTGCTGAGCAAGTCGTTGACACCCAGGTTCGCGTAGGTCAGCTGAAGGGGCCGCAGGGCGCCTCCCAACTTCAGGGTTCCCAGGCCCACATCGAAGGGCCAGGCCATGCCGATGACGCCCATGACCGATTGTTCCATTTCCATGGTCGACCCCAAGAGGCTCAGTCCCTTGGTGAAGGATTTCCCTTGGACCAGGAGCCCGACCCCAAGGTTGTTGCCCACCCAGCCGGCTCCCGCCGACGCCTCGGCGCCGATGCCGTAGTTCGTCAAAAGCGAGTTCAGAAGCGTGGTGTTCGGATTGTTCGGGTCTTTGAGGTTGAAGTTCGTCCAGGAATCACGGTTGTTCACAACTTGGGTCAAGGCCGAAAGGGGAAGGAAGCCCGTCCCCCCCAGGTCGAGGAAGGTGAGGCTGGTGGTCTTGGACGCGTACGCCGCCGGGTTGGTGAACAGCGAATCCCAGCCTTCGGCGTTGGCCGTCGAGACGCCGCCCTGCCCCTTCAGCGTCGGGGAAACCGGGGCGATGGGGTCAAGGAACTTCTGGTCGAGACCCCATGTGGAAGGGACGAGGAGAAGACCCAGGAAAACGATGCTGGACAGTTGGTGTTTCATCATGGTCATGACCTCAGATTTTCACGATCCCGGTGACGGCCGAGAGGTAGGCGTAGTTGTTGGTGGCAGGGTTCACGCTGCTGCCGTTGAGGGCGTTGGTCACGCTGGTCATGTTCGTGCCGGTGGAGGGGCTTCCTCCGGTGGCCAACGTCGCCGAAAGAGCCGCCAACCCCGCCGTTCCGCCGTTGTCGGCGACCAGGGCGCTGGCGGCGGCGGCGACCAAGGCGACCTGCGCGAGGTCTCCCTTCGAGGTCGACGTGCCGAAGAACGTGGTCGAGTTGACGGTGGTCCCCACCGTCGACACGGTCTGCATGGCGTTCAGCGCGGTGTTCATCTGGGTGAATTGGGTTAGCAGTGTGGTGATTTCGGCCTGGCTTTTTCCCGCCAGCAGGTTTTGAACCGCCGTGGAAGGGTTACCGCCGGAAACGAGGTTTCCCGCTTGCTGGATGGCCTGGTTAGCCACGGTGCCGGCGTTGGTTCCGAAGGCCGTCGCCATGACGTAGGACTGGGCCGCGCTGACGACGGCGGCCTTGGTGTCGGAGGTCGTGGCCCCGGCCAGCGACGTGGACGAGAAGCCCGTGGCCAGCACCCCCTGGACGGCGGCCAACGCCGCCGGGTCATTCCGAAGCGAGGTGAGGAAGGAGGGGTCCTTGTTGACCAGGTCCTGGATGTCGGAAACGGGTTTGGCGGCCAGATCGCTGGCCTTCAGGGGAGGGGGCGTATCGACGGCCTTGAACGCATTTCCTTCGAACACCTGGGCACAACCGGACAAAAAGAGAATTGCTGTAAGGAAAAGGACAAACCTCTTCATGGGCGGGGCTCCTCGGACTCAGTATAGCTTGGCACACTGGATATTACTAGGAGAAAGAGGTATGGTAGACGCCTCATGGAAATCGTCCTCTACCCCGCCGACATCCTTCGCCAAAAGACAGTTCCCGTCACCGAATTCGACGCCCAGCTGGCGGCCTTCGCCCAGGAAATGATCACGACCATGGCCGAAGGGAGGGGAATCGGCTTGGCCGCCCCCCAAGTCGGCCGTTTGATCTCTTTGTTCATCGCCCAGGACCCCGACGGCAAGCCGCTGGTGTTCATCAACC
>JGI26470J50227_1000637_pt1 | contig 13948 bp, 25 predicted proteins | sample FreactTroBogLake_FD_50227 | JGI IMG/M metagenome (IMG submission 50227) | reverse complement strand
GTAAGCGTAGTATTAACCTTTAAAGCCTCGGCCAATGCAATGGCCCCTTCAGATCCTATGTTGTTTCTCCATAGGTCCAGCACCTTCAGCGTGGCATCATTATCCTTTATTCTTTCAATTTCTTTAAATAGTTCGGTGTTCATTTTAATTCCCTGCCCTGTTGCTCTTAAAAGTTGATTTAGAATTTTGATCTATTTGATAAATGTTATTAAGGTGCGCTAATCTGTTTTGACCAATAAAAGAATCAATTACATATTCTCCAGCAGTTCCTTTGGTTATGCCCCTAATATCATTAAGAATAACCTCTTGATCATTTAATAGGATATCAATGGATTCCTGATTGTTTAAACAAAACTGCTCCATGTCTTCCTTAGTCAAAATATCGCAGTTCTTCACATACCTTAATAGCTTGCTCTGATAGTCATGCGCTGTGTCAATCTTCATCGCTAACTCATTAATGATTTCTTGGATTTCTAGATTTCGGTCTAACGCTCTAGCAGTCTTTTTGGTAAATATTTCAATGTTGGTCATCATAATTTTATTCTCCTTTTGTTTAGTATGTTAAAGTGATCTTCCTAAATATATCAATGTATATCATGACTGTCAATACATTTTGTATTATTGGTATACTTCAAGCCCAGCTTGGCTTAGCGGGAAAATTAACGGTTGACGTAAGAAAGTTTTTATGAGAAATTACCCCCATACAGTTATGACAAAACCGTTTCATGCGGTCCTCCACATAACTGTTGTACTTAAAATGATCTTAAGGGAATGTGGTTTGTAACGCTACGTTCCCTTACTTATTGGTGGGGGTTAGTTTAGCGGTAGAACTCTGGACTCTGAATTCAGCAGCCGAGGTTCGAATCCTTGCCCCCCAGCCATTAATTGTATATAGTTTCCTCAATGGCAAAGATAAGCAAACAATTAGATTCTATATGGAAGGCTGTAGAAGATATCGAAAACAAATACGGTATCAAACAACTCTCTGTTGCCCAACGTAAGGAAATAGAAGAACTAAGAGATAAATATGAGGGATCCTTCTATGAGTTCGTTAAAGCTGCCTGGCCTTCCCTAGAAGGTAGAGAAAATCCCTACGTAGATAACTGGCACGTTAAAGCTCTATGTGATCATATGGAGGCACTATATAACTTCAGAATAAGTCATCTTATAGTTAACCTTCCTCCGCGTACAAGTAAGAGTGCAATTCTATGTTTATACCCATGTTGGGTCTGGGCAAAAGATCCAAGCCAAACATTTATGTACGTGAGCCATAGTCAAGCAACCCTAGCCACTAGAGATTCTCGTAGATGTAAGGATGTAATTAGCTCTCCTTGGTATCGTAGGCTATGGGGACATAAGGTAAGTATAAGGAAGGATGCTAATACAATAAGAGAATGGCATCTTACTGGAGGAGGCTGTAGGTTCTTTACATCTCCATCATCATCAGTAACAGGGTTGGGGTTCTCACATATAATATTTGAGGATGTGGATGATAAGGGATCTATATTCTCTCCTGTAGCTAGAGAGCGTACGCATATGGAGCTTGATGGTGGTTTCTTCTCTCGTGTCAGTAAGCCAGGCGGATGTAGGTTTGTTATTTCTCAGCAACGACTTCATATGCAAGATACTACCGGATATATGCTATCTAAGGATAATGCGCATATATGGACTGTGTTTAGTATCCCTATGGAGTATGTAAAGCGTAGAGCTGCTAAGACTATACCTTTGCCTGGCACTAATGGTAAGCCATGGAAGGATCCCAGAAAGGAAGAGGGAGAACTATTGTGGCCTAACTTCTGGACTAGGGAAGCTGTAGATGGTCAGAAAGCATCTCTGGGAAGTAACTACCTTATATCTAGCCAGCTACAACAATGGCCATCTGCGGATGAAGGAAACATAATAGCTAGAGATGCTTGGCGTATATGGGATAAGAGCTATATGCCGCAATTTACATATGTTCTACAGTCTTGGGATACGGCCTATGGTGGAGAGGGCAGTGCTTATAGTGCTTGTACTGTATGGGGAGTATTCATACATCCAGATACAGATACTCCTAACCTGTTCCTTATCAATGCCTGGCGTGGTCGTCCTATATATCCCAGGCTTAAGGAAATCATTAAACGTATGGCTAAGAACTACCTAGATACAGAGATAGACTATGAGCCATTGCCAGAGATTAACGAGTCCGATTGCCTTATCATAGAGGCTAAAGCAACAGGATCTCCCATAATACAAGAGCTTGCGCTTGCAGGTATTCTGGCTGTTCCTTACGATCCTTCTAAGACGGATAAGTATACTAAGCCCATAGGACAGAAATATAATAGCAAGGATATGCGTGCCGCTATGGCATCAGATCTTATCTATGCGGGTAGATGTTGGCTCCCTACTCATGAGCCTAAATCAACCAGGCTCGCAAAGCACGCTGACGAGTTCCTAGAGGCATGTTGTGCCTTCCCAGCTGCTGACACCAGGGACTATGTGGATTCCATGTCTCAGGCCTTAAATTATCTAAAGAAATGCCGTCATGTATGGATACCTGGAGAGCCTGCAGCTGATGAGTATGATTATGACCATATTGTTAACAAGGCTCTGTCTAAAGAGAGAGGGCCTATTTATTGATGAAGCATACTGATGGAATAAAGATTCTAGTAGTAAACATGTATGGTGAGTGCCGTTCCCATAAAGAGCCGTATGAAGTTCTTTGGGAGACTGAAACACATGTGCTGTGTAAGTTCCCATTCCCTGTAATTTTATTTACGCGCAGCTATTATTTTAACATAATAGAAGAGTTTGAAGATTATCTCGCAAAGATTATGATAGGTTACCATAAAGACCCTAATGCTAAAATAGAATGTTGTTTCGATAAATATAATTTTGAACTTATGATTGAACGTAAAGGCAATAAATACCTTGTTGTTGTTTTTTTTGATGGAACCCGCGATGAGAATAGCAAAACAAACATTGTCCATAACAGAAAGATTGAAATGATCGACATTCTATCCCAATACAACAAATATGGAAAAATCATTAGCGGAGGTAGGAATAAAAAACATAAAGAAATTATAGATCTTTATATAAATAAGAAAAATGAATTTATTAGTGTTTTAACGTAAGGCGTCTCTTTCTCGTTCTCTTTTAATTATCTCATCCCACTTATCTGTAGATGTGCTTTTAGGAAAGGATTTTCTTTTGCGTTCATAATATCCTTTTGGCCTATATCTTTCATCTATCATTCTATGTTTATATAGCCAAAATCTTTTAAATCTATGTTTATGCCAAAGTTCTTTAAAAATGAATGAATATAGCTATAAAAAGAAAATTCTTTATGAGGAAATCTTTTGTAGTGAAAAAACTTTACAATGTCTAATGGTATTCCCTCAGCTTGTTCTTTGGTAAGAAAGTCTATACATCTTTCATCATAAATGCATTTATATTTTACGCCCTCAGATTCAATGTCTATAAGGTTTTTTATGTCTTTGCACATTTCTTCCGTTAACAATTCTGGATTAATGCGGCATCCAAAAAACAAATAAGTGTTTGTGTCTTTGTTTTTATCTGAGTATCTGTGTCTCAGGATATTCTGCAATGATTGCATTTCTTCTTTTTTAAGTTTTTCGTTCATGTTTTTTATCCTATGTTTATATAGCCAAAATCATCTCGATCAAGGTCTAAGTTAAATTCTAACTTAGCCATTTCTATTGTTTTGTCTATGAATTTATTCTCATATACTGAATGAACCCCATGATAAAAAAATACATCACCTAACTCCACATGTGCCCCAGGATCAGCCTTTAATGTAGCAACAGTATGTTCATCTACAAGGTAAAAATATGGGTCTACCTTCTCTATATCTCTATGCCTGCCTACATAAAGCTGCAGCCTTTCACACTCTTTTTGTGATTCTTTTATGCTATCAGGTATTAGGTCTTTATGTATTTTTATCCCAAATGTAGGGAATATAGCTTTTTGGGGAAGTGATTGTTGAAAATCTGGCAATAATTCAAACACAGGTTTTATATCAGAACAATGTTTGCATCTTTCCATTACATGCAATCCCATGCTTCCTTTGAAGCTTTTGTTGCGTCTGCTGCGGCTAGCCTTAATTGCGCCGCCCTATCCCCCAACTCCTGAGCCTTCTTAAAGTTCTCAGGTAATTTTTCAAAACTTTCTCTTTTTTCTCTATCTAGCTTCCCTTCAATAAGAATACGTTTAATACCAATAAAATCGTCTTTATATACAATGGATACTCCCCAATCATTGTTTGGAATATCTAGGTGTGTCTTTTCCCCAAAAGATTTCTTCAACTCATTGGCTATCTTTTCTATTTCTTCTATAGGGAAATTAATGAAAGATAAATTAAGCCCTCTTAGGGTTTTGTTTTCTTTTAATGCTTCAATAAGCCTATAGCTATCTTCGTTATCCTTTTCCACAAAAAGAAACTCAATGTCATTGTGAAGGGATGAATCGTTTTTGTTTAGAATATCAACTATATCTCTTATGGTGGTTGCTTCGTCTATTCTCATTTCATCTCCTTATGGTTAATACGCCCTATCATAAAAAGGGGCCCGGTTAAAGGCCCAGTTGGGAGGGTATAACATGAATGGCTCGCAGGAGCGAACCACATGGATAAAGTATCATACAAAATAATAAAGGGAAAGCGTGTATTTTTCTCTATTATCAGAATGGGAGCACCGCGCCCCCACCCTAATACACTAACATTGCTGTAACATAATTTTTTACCACAAAAAGAAAAGGGACGAAAGATTATTCGCCCCTAGGTATTAGAAATGATATGTATGCCTTCACAATATAATTGATCCTTTCTTGAAGCGTGCGCATGCCCCTACGTCGCACCCAACAACCGCAACCGAAGTTAGGACCAATAACAATACTACTAATAGTTTCTTTGACATTTATATTCTCCATTTGTTAAAAGCTAGTTAGTTGATATTTTAAATTATATCACAGAACCTAATGATTTTGTAGTATATCCCATGCTTGTTCTTAAGATATGTTCTATTTACAAAGATATACAACAGTAAAGAATATGAGTGGCGCAATGAATTTTATCATGTATTCTTTACTCCGTCTTTAAGCGCATCTACTCCCATCTTTAAGAACTCCATCACCATTAAGTTCTTTAAATATATCGTCAAAAGATAATTTGTCTTCACTCATTCTTTGTCCTCTTAATAAATTCTTTAATTTTATTTATAATCTTATTGTGTTTCATAAAACTGTATAATTCCAAAGTATTGTTTTCAATTATACATTTAACGCCATTAATATATAAAATAGTTCTTTCCATATCTTCTAGGCGAACTATTTCTCTTTGGTGTTTACTCATTCTTCATTGCTCTCTTTAAGTATTTTGTTTACCGAATCATTTATTTGTTTAAATACTTTTTTTGTTTTTTCTGGTGTTTCGAAATGAATTACATTGGTCCACGAATAATCAGGATTGCTATCTGTTATATGTATTCTGTTAAAAAGAAGCTCAACTGTTTTTTTGGATTCTTTAGCAATCCATTTAGGTTGTTGGTCACTTATTTCCATATTCTATCCTTTTTGGTTTATTTGATTCTCTATCCAATTCTGTACATCCTCATAAAGCCATGCATTTTGTCTAAACCCTATCTTGAATGGCTTAGGGAATTTACCTTCTTTAATTAAGTTATAACGCGTAGTCCGGCATAGGCCAGTTAGTGCGGCGCATTCCTTTTCTTTTATAATACGTTTCTGCTCACTCATTTAACCCATCCCTTCCAACAGTTGACCAATCGCGAATTGCATTTTTAATCCATTTTTCAGTTGCACGCTTAACTTCTGCGTAATCCCCATTCTCAGCATCATCATGAATCCTAAGGATTGTTAGTTCATTTATGCGCCTAATGAACTTTTCAAGTTTTTCTATTTCTTGTGGAGATGTAACAATTACGCTAATTGCGCATTTAATTGCATGGGTTTTGCAAAGTGAAACAAATCCGTAGTTTTCGCAGCCAAGTATGCTTTCTTTATTCTTTTCTACCGTTTTTGTGTAGTCACGAATTAGATTAGTAATAAATTGATCTGCAGCATATTTACAAATTTTAGTTTCTTCACTCATTTCCTTGATCCTAACCAATAAAAAAATAATCCAGTTGCTACAAACGATGCTATTAACGATAAGTGTCTTATTTCCATTCTTATGTCTCTTTCTTTTGAACACTATTGCACACTAATGATCGCTAATCAACACTAATTTGTTTGACATTGAAAGGTGCAGGGTTTATCTTGGAGAAGAAAGGATAAAAAATGACTAATGTTGAAATAGGTTTTAGGATTATTGATAAATGTTAAAAACATGGAAGAAAACTAAAGAAAAAGAAGATGAGCATTGGAGACAACGTTTACTTGAATTGCAAAAGCTAAATGAAAATAAAGATATTCAAATTCAGGAAAACATTAAGAGAATAGAAGAGGCTTTGTTGGCTATAGCCACAAAGATTGATGAAATAGAAAAGGAAATTAAAAAATGATACGCATACTAACACTTGCACTGGCAATAATAATGTCGTCTCCTGTCAATGCAAGCAAACAATGTGTGCCCAAAAAGACTGTACGCATCCTGTCTGTTGATGGTGGTGGTATACGAGGAATAATACCCATTAAGATAATGATGGAGATAGAGCGAAGGCTGGGAAAGTCTAAATCCATAACAGAATACTTTGATATAATGTGCGGTACGAGTGCAGGTGGTATCATTGTGCTAATGCTCAACATCCCATCTGAAGATGGAAGGCCAATGTACAACTCTTCGGGCGTTAATAATATCTTCCACCAGTTTTCAAAAAGCATATTTAAAACTTCCATGTGGAGAAAGGTAAGCAACTTATGGGGACTGTCTGGACCAAAATACAATAGCGATTCTTTGGAGATTTCTTTGAATAAGGTTTTTGGTGAGCATGCGTTGTCCTCATCCGTTAAAGATGTAATGGTTCCATCTTTTAATATTTTAACGCAGAGAACGTTTTTGTTCAACTCGCAGGCTTCCCTAAGAAGTGCAGGAAATAACTTTTATATGGCAGATGTAGCAAGATCTACTTCCTCCGCTCCTACATACTTTAAACCGTCTAATATAGAAAACATGGATAAAACCATGAAATATTCCATGGTTGATGGTGGTGTATCTGACAATAATCCTGCCTTAAGTGCTTTAGTGTATGCATATGGTCAGTATAAGGGGGATGCTAACTACATGGTTGTGTCTATTGGTACTGGAGAGTATTCGGCTCCTCTGTCAACTGAGATTGGGAATGGTGGGGATATTGGATGGGCAAAACATATTATCCCTGTGTTAATGGATTCCGTAAGTAATTTTGCTAGCGATGAGGTATCTCAATTGTTAAAGCCATCAAATTATTATAGAATCCAAATACCCATAAATGCAAAGCATGCTAGCCTAGATGATGCAACGGATGATAATGTAGCGGCTTTAGAAAAGTATGCAGATGATTATATTAAAAATAATGGGCCATTCTTAGATAAAATAGTAGAGGGATTAAGAAAATGAAAGATGTTTTTTGGGTATGTGGTATTGTGTCAGTGCTTGGTGTTATTCTGCTTTTCCTTGATTATAAGGACTATGAAAGGCAAAAGAAAAAAGAGGAACATGAGTCCACCTTCTTTAAGGATGATTCTAAAGGGTAATGTTTCTTAACCCATTCTCTTCAAAGATGAATTCTTTTGTCTTTGGATCGTAATGGTATAAATCCCAATTTTGAATCTCAGGATCTTTATTTTTGAATCTTCTTACCTTAATTAAGGTTTGGTTGTTTTTTCCAATGGTTATTAGAATTGTGGAGTGTTCTCTAAGGTGTGATTCATTTATTTTTTCAAACTCATTGTTAATGGTTTTATAATTTACTTTAACGCCCCCACCCCTAATTAATTTTCGTGCTTCTGAATTAGATTCTGAAATCTTTGAATCTGCCAAAAGTTTGAAAAGTGGTACGCCTTCTGTTTCTATTAAGTGGAAGTCATCAAAATACTTAATTCCGCATTGAGCTTCAATTATAGAGTTCATATATTCATCAAACCCAACATGATAAACTGGTGGGTGTAGTTCCTTGCTTTCTGCGTCAAAAAAATCAGTAAGCTTTGTTAGGGCAGGATACTCTTTTAATCTATCCTCTTTATTATGTTTATGAAACCAATGTTTTTTATCCATTAGATTGGTGTCTTAGCATGTCACGTAATTCTTCATTTTCAGAAGGCTTTATAAATTGAATTCCATCTTTTTTAATACCCAGTATTTCTTCTAGTTTATTTAAAAATGGTGATAAAATTTGATGCTCAACAGATGTTGGATTTATAGCATTAAGAGCCTCGTAACTATTTCTTGTTATTTCAACCAGTTGTCTAGTTTGTTCTAACACATATTTTTTATCTTCGCTTACATCAATTGGGTTTGCATTTTCTTCTATGTGCATATCTGTAAGAAGTTTTGTAAAAGCTTTGGATAATTTTATTTTTTGTTCTGTTGTTAAATTCATTATGTTCCCTTTATTTTGGCTGGTCGAGTAGGATTCGAACCTACATATGCAAAATTAACAGTTTTGTTCATTTCCATTATGATATCGACCAATAGTATTTAATTTATTATTTCGTATAATCTTTTTTTGGTCAATCACTTGATGGGATCTGCAGCAATAGAATCTTGTTTGTCCAGTTGCAGGCCAACTGAGCTAAGAGGCATTATTTTCTAGTATCCATCTTATTATAAGTAAGTTATCACCAATTGTTTTAATTGTCTCCCCATTTTGATGTTCTTCCAATAGGGGTACGTTCACAAGGTCTAGAATTGAAACTTTTTTATCTTCAGTCATTGCTATTCTCGCAAAAATGAAGACATTTAAATACCCCATTTTCAATTTCTCCGACAAACTCATAGTTTGTTTCGCCGCCTTCATTATAAAACCTAAAATGTTTACAATTTACATGGGTTGCAACATCTCCATCTGCTTCCAACAAATGAAATCTATCTGCCAATTTAATTAACGTATGCATTTGTAGTTTCCCGAGAACATCCGGATTAATATCTTTTGTTTGGTAAATACACTCATTTGGATCTGGCTTAAGAATCCTGCCATCTAGATCAGGAAGTATATCCCCTGCTATTTTTATTCTATCGAACATTCCCATTATTATGCCCCATATTGTATAAAATCCTATCTAACCCAATAGCCACCTCAACTACTGGATGATCAAAGTCATTTCTTAACGAAATTGATGCTATTTCTTGATTCTTATTGCACGTAACAATGTCCATAGTTCGTATTGAATAAGCTGGCAACCTATCTGACTCTTCATTTGTAACAGGGAAAAAATTACCTATTATATCTTGAATGGATTTTAAAGCATGCGTGTAATAATCTGCTTTAGAATCTTTTGAATATGCCATTTGAAATTCCATCTGATAGAATTCCTTAAACCTTATGTTTGCAAAGGTCTTGTCTTGTTCATTTCTAAACGATTTCCCTACCTGCCACACACACAAAGGAAGCTTTTCGGTATGAAGCATATCCTTAAGGATTTCATAGCTTCCCCATGTGGTTTCTGGTCGTAATGCCATATCATCGCCAACACTAAAGAAGTCTGACTTGTCATATGCAGAAGATACCGCTTCAATGGGAATCAACTGAGATGTCTCTACACGCTTGAAATCCCAAGCCCGGTTAATGCTTTTCATGGAATCTTCAAGAGATTTGCTAATATATCTAATGACATACTCTCTGTTAATAATATCGTTTTCGTTATAAGCAACTAGTCCGTTCTTTTTAAATGGGTTCATTAGTTTTCTCCTTATTGAAATTCACATTCCCAAAAAAGGGCGTTATATTCTCTTTTAAATGCAGCCTTCATGCCAAAAACAAAGTAAACAAATCCTGCATCAAATTCATTGTCAGTCTTATGAAAGCTAATATATTTAAAATATGGTGAGTTAACCATCTTTCTCATGGCAACTCTACCTAATTTTGTATTGTCAACCAACAGCTTCATTTCTTTACATGTTTTGTCATTATCAATGATAACAAGGTCGCAATAATTTGGAAGCTTAAACCCATAATGCTTTTTTAGGGCTGAGCTTATATTTTTTCTTTCCTTATTTTTTGGAGAACGCTTTGGTTTTATTGTGTCTGTTTTTAAATCTATACCAAACAGTTCTTCAATGAGCTCTATCTCTTTTAATGGGCTTGTTTCATTTGTGCCAATCATATTTTTCCTTTTTCCTTTAATTCCATAATTTTACCCACATATGTAAGGTTTCCATCTCCACCAAATAGATATTGATCTATCTCTTGATGGATTAAGAACAAAAGCGCATCAGTGCTAGTAGATGTGTCTTTGTCTTTTTCATGCAAAACAGCAGAAAGGCATTTAATCTTTCTTATAAGGCTGTTTTTCTCAACTTCTCTGTTTAATTCCATTCATCAGTATCCACAATAGTTATTGGGTTGACTGCTTTATACCCTTCATTGCATATGGAAACATTGTAGTAGTTAACACCGCCTACCTTCCTGTGCCCATATCCTTCATGAATGTGGCCAAAAAAATGATACTTAATGTTGTGACGTTTCTCTATCTCATTCCGAAGAATCTCATCTCCCTTATGCTTTTCATACATAATCTTTAGCCAATCAGGACTGTCTTTTGATAAACCCTTACATGGAACCAAGTCTAATATTCCTTTTGGAGGACCATGAGTCACCAAAATATCTGTGGAATAAGGTATTTCTGACCATATGACTTGTGGAGTTATCCCATTCTCTTGCCACTCAGAGAATTGAAACCCCCACCGAGAAGATACTGTTGTCCAGGGTGATCCGTATATAATTATCTTTTTGTTGGCCATAGGCATTAAGCACATCTTGTCCACCAGCACATGGTCGTTGGAAGTAGAAGATGGAGGGTAGCAATAATCACTTATTAAGTTAATAGGTAGCTTTTTTTGTCCGCACGTTAATGCCAGATAATGATAAAACCCAACCTCATGATTACCAGGTACGAAAACTTTTTCCTTTGCTGGCTGATCAATAAACCACCTAAAGAACGCTTTCATCTCTCCAGGACTTCCAACCATGGTAGCATCGCCAGCATGGATCAAGAGATCGCATTCCGGAATGGTAAGCTGTTCATGCAAATTATGAGTATCTGATATAGCTACTATTTTCATTCAGCTTCTTCCAAAAGTTTTCTCTTGTACCATTCTGGTAGCCCTCTAACCCAAGCCCCTTTGTGAACCTTGTTTAATATTTGCCACATATTTTCCATAATCTCTTCTTTGCACTCATTAACAATATCGTCGTTAACTTCCTTCATGAGTTTGCCAATGTCTTTTGGATCGTTATCAAGATTCCCTGACTCTTTTAAATGCTGTACTGCCTTATTCCATCTAGCCTCAGTCCTGTATTGATTAAACAGAATAGCAATTCTATCTCCGCTAGATTGCTTATATTCTCCAACATTTGCTTCATGCTTTTCCTTAAAGGATTCAGATACAAACTTTGCGCACATAATGGGGGTAATTACCCCTGGGCTTTCTTTGGTTCCCGTAATTATAGCGGACCTATTAAGGTTTTTTATTACAACACCTTCGATTTTGCATCCACCCAAGTAAGATTCCCTATCTAATAACAGGTCTATAAATGCATTTTGATCTTTTCCTTTAATTCCTTCAACAATTCCGCTGTAAATAAGTGGGGCAGCATCGCACCCAAGATATGCCGCCGTACTTACTAATGCTTCATGCCCAGAAAACAATGTATTTCCTTTGAAGCTGGCCCCAAACAAGCAAAAATTGTTATTAGGGGTTCTGTCATATTTCAATACGTTGTGCCTTGGTCTAGCAAGAGTTTCTCCATAGTACACACACCCATGCATTAGTTTTTCTTTGATGGATTGTACCCACTCAACCACAGGAACAAAGTTTTTATCTGCATTCCCCGCAAATATCTGAGCGTTTCTACCCCACATATCAACCTCTCCAAGGTCGTTAAGGCAAAACCTAAACTGACTTCCATCAATCTTTTCGGTTATCTCAACTTCTTCCTCAAAGATATCTTGCACGTATCTTGTGCCAAGCTGGAATATTTTAGGGAATGAGTACATGATTAATCCCTTTCTAATAGTTGTTGGACTTCAGTTAAAACATGGATGTTTTCTCGCAATGTGCGTGTTAAATCTATTATGAGGCTGGTTGCCATAACTGAAAAAAAACAGACAATTGCTGAGCAGATTATAAATGCAATTATTTTTAAATAATTTATACGTATATTCATGTTCCGCTCCTTTTTGTTACACGTTTTTAACATTTTTATTTCACAAATTCAACAAAAAAACTTTAGGTGAAAACTCAGGGGGATAAAAATTGTTCGAGTTTCCCTTTTCTTGTTGATCAAATCGTGCATTGTGGCAATATATTTTTATTCAGGAGATATTTACGTGCAAAACAAAGAGCCGCAACATTTTACGCTAGATTTAGACGATTTTTCTTTAAATTTTGTAAAAATACATCAGGGGTTGCCATACATTAAGATCCTTATGGAGAATTTTGTAAAAATGCATCCAGGATTTAAACAAACCCCAGACTTTATAAGGTTTAAGGATGAGCCAAACATTGTTGCCCGCGCTATGATGCTTACCCCAGAAAGCCCAGCAGAGATATTCTTCGTTGCCTTTAGGGAAGTTGATGAAAATGGGGAACGGCAAGACCTGTTCTTCAAGACTAAGTACTTTAATGAAATAACTGAATATATTATGAAAAATAACAAAAAAGATAAATCAAATACCTAGCGAACTTGGCCCCATCTTTGAATTTGACTTAGATGTTCCATACGTAGAGCGGCACATAAATAATATTTTTGACTCAAAAGGCAAATTTAACATCTCTAATAAAATTAAAAATCCAGAAAACTTTTCCATAATACGAGATATAATCGAAAGAGTAGATTCAGATATTATGAAAAGCTGCTCCAACTTTTCAGTCTGCACATCTAAAGAGATAGCCCCATTCTATTGGGTTTACAAAAGAAATTACAATCCTTGGATGGATGTAGACGCGTTTGTGCAATATATGTGCGACTTTAAAATCTTGTTCTGCTCAAAAAAGGATCCTCTTTATTGTAGCAACCCAAACGAAATGATGTTCTCTTTGTGCATTGTTTTTTATTTTGACCGGCAAATACACAGTTGATTGTAATAGTATAGTTATGTATTAAATGTTAATATTTATTCGTTAACATATTATTTGGGAATATTTATGCGCTATACTGTAAACATGCCAGAACCCGTGCCAGATCCATTGCATATTGAGGGAGGCCCCGTTCATGAGGACGAAGAAGGAAACATAGTCCTTAGAGATGAAGACATTCATTCGCATAAGAAGCACCCAAAGAGCAGAAACAAGAATCATGGGAAGAACCTAGCTGAAGAAGGTGGTATCCCAAAGAACATATTGGGTGAAATCATTATGGACTTGGATATGGCTGTTAAGTCGGACCTAGAGTCTCGTCAGCCATGGTCTAAAATACAAGAGGCAGGAATCCAGTATATGGGGCTTCAGCCAGAACGAAGAGAAACTCCATGGGAAGGTGCTTGTGGTGTTTATTCTTCCGTCATGATGCAGGCAATAATCACTACGGCCAACAATATCATTGGCGAGTGTATGCCTCTTAAGGGGCCAGCTAAGCCTGGCGTTGGGGGAAAATCTACAGAAAAGAAGAATGATTCCGCAGAAGCTTGGGCAGCATTCTATAACCATTTCTTTACGGTTCTTCGTCCAGGATTTAGATCGGACTTTGAAGAAGCTGTTCAAATGCATCTTATTCCTATGGGAAGTGTTCCATTTAAGATATACAAATTGCCTGGCGAAAGATGGCCAGACGTATTGTACGTAAAGCCCGATGAT
>JGI26470J50227_1000635_pt1 | contig 13958 bp, 21 predicted proteins | sample FreactTroBogLake_FD_50227 | JGI IMG/M metagenome (IMG submission 50227) | reverse complement strand
AAAACTATGGCTAAGAAAGCTGAAATCAAGATGGTTGATGAAACGGAAGTGAAGTCCGACATGTCACAGAGCGCTGGCAACCTGGCGACTATGGAAGAAACTCCCGCCGACGAGCCCGCACCATCGGGGCAAGGTGTCCGTACCCGCCGCGTCATCGTTCTCAAACAATTCGTTCCAGGTCCGGACTGGATCAATCAGAACGTCGTTGCCAAGGGCAAGGGTACGCAAGTCATGATCGGTCGCATTTATGGCGTCGCCTTCGAAGTTGGCCGTAAGACGGGAACGCTGCCCGATGGATCGCCGTCCGAGAACATTTTCGTTCGCGGCCAGTTCGAAAGCCTGAACTATATTACGGGCGAAGTTGGCGAGGCATCGACGGTCTATTTCCCGAAAGCTTATGCCGAGAAGTTGGAGATGGTTTTCAAAGGCGACGAGACGATTAAAGTCGTCGAGGTTGATGTTGACGTTGGCGTTGAAGCGACGGGTAAGACGATCCCCTATGAATGGGTGACTGTTGCATTCGTTGAAGGCGGCAAGGCGGCGACATTGAAACGTCTTCGCACAGCTCGTGCAAAACCGGCTCAGTTGCTCTTGACGGCTTCCTGAGCATCGACTAAATTTCAATTGCGATAGACTTGTGCCCCCTTGGAAATCGCAATGAACCCGCAAGAGATGCCTCCCCCCGGCTAACCTCTTGCGGGTTTTTAATTGACTATATGGTGACGCTGCCTCATTCTATGTGCTTCTTGAGCCGGGGGGCATGATTGGCAAAAAAGCCGTCGCGTTCGCAGCAACGCCAAATCGCTGCAATCAAATCTAAAAACTATAGCGCGTCATATGAGAAGCGTCTTATTCGCGGCGTTTTGTCTGGCAAGACACGCCAGCAAGCGCGAGGCCACGTCGTTAAAGAGCACGTCGTCAGGAAAGAGGGTGAACGCGAACGTAATGCCGGGTTAACCAATGCCGAGATAAAAACTATTAAGGGCTTTGCGGCGCGGATTAATCCAAAGGGCTCTCGCGAACCGTCCGAAGATGATCTAATAGAATGGGCGCAAGAGAATGGTTATCACCAGTTTGTCGAGTATCGGAAGACGCTGGAAGCGGCGAAGCGTCAATATCTGAAAGAGCAACGAAACGGTTCTTATTCATCGCGCGGAACTGGCTACCTCGATATGTTGCAAGAGGTTTCCGGGGCGCCTGATATAAGCTGGCTGTATTATCATTGAAGATTGAATAATGCCCCTATCCTCATCCGAACGCGTACGACATTATCGGCAGCGTCAGCGTGAGGCGGGCTTGCCTGATAGTTCGCGTGCTCATGCAAGGGAACTCAAACGTGAATGGCTTCGCACTCTAGAGAAAACGTTACGTCCATTTTGTGGCGTTGATGGAGAAGGTTGTGGAGTGGATGCTGGAGGACGACAGCAATACATGCTGTTTAGAATGGGAGAGCGAGAACTGTTTACGGGTTCGCCTCTCTCTACAGGGGAGCTCCTCCACTTTATATGTGAACATAATAGACAAGACATTCTGGTGGGATTTGCCTTCGGTTACGATGTAACCATGATCTTGCGCGACTTGAGCGAGGATCGCCAGCGTCGCCTGTTTGCTCCAAAGACGTTTGGTGAAGGCAAGTCGAATTTCACTTGGTATCGGGACTTCGACATAGACTATCTGCCGAAACAATATTTCCGGGTTCGTCGCGTCAAGATCGTGCGGGACGAACATGGCGAGCGGCGTGAAGTCGTGAAAGGATCGACGCGAACCATCTATGAGACGTTCGGGTTCTTTCAGAAGTCGTTCGTTAAAATTATTAACGAGTTCAAAATCGGCAGCGAAGCGGATCGGGTTCGCATTGCCGAGAACAAAGAGAAGCGTTCCAGCTTCGAGACGATAGACCAGGAGGTTCGCGATTATTGCGCTCTTGAATGTCGCTATCTTGCCGAGCTCATGGACACATTGCGCGGCAATTGTACGGCAGCGGGCATTGTTCCGAAGACGTGGAACGGGGCGGGCAAGCTGGCAGCGGCGCTGCACACGACGCACAAGACGCCACGCCGGAAAGAGCTAGAGCTGATTGTCCAACCGGAAGTGGAAGCGCTGGCGAACATGGCCTATTATGGTGGCCGTTTTGAAATCTCCCGCGTCGGTTACATCAAACAAAAGGTCTATGAATATGACATTCGTTCTGCCTACCCGGATGCAATGCGGAGATTACCTTGTCTCGTGCACGGCCGTTTCGCCGATGCCTCTGGAAGAGAGCTCAGTGCAATTGCTGATAGCGGAGCTCTTTATCTGGCGGCAGCATCTTTTTCCCAAGCTCTCAAGTCTGACGATCATTATTCAACCTTCGGGGCATTTGGCGCTTTGCCTATTCGATCTAAAGAAGGGCACCTCTATTGGCCTTCAACCGGATCGGGAGTTTATTGGGCGCCTGAGCTCGACAGCGCGAGAGCTAATGGTTTTAGGATAAAGCTCAAGCATGGTTACATTTATGAGAAGCGTTGCGACTGCTGCATGTTCGATTGGGTTGAACCTCTGTATGAATATCGCAAGTCCATCGGCTCGCAAGGCGCGGGCTATCCGATCAAGCTCGGGATCAATTCTCTTTACGGCAAGTTGGCGCAACGTAAGGGGAATGGCGTCTATAACAATATGATTTGGGCCGGCCTCATCACGGCTTTCACAAGGGCGAAACTCAATGACGCAATTAGAGCAAATCCTTCTAGCATTGTTATGCTGGCTACTGACGCTGTGTATAGCACAGAAAGTCTACATCTGGATGTTGGAGAACGACTTGGACAATTTGAGAGTTCGGAGCTTGATGGGCTCTTCATTGTACAACCCGGTCTCTACTGGTGCCCCGCCAAAAGAAAGCGCAAGTCTCGCGGACTTTCAGGTAAGTTCTTTGAAACCACAGGGTTGACAGAACGCTTTGAACAAACGTTCTCGCAATGGCTTGCCTCGCAAGCTGGCGATAACGTCAACCGGGATTTTCCAAAGGTTCAAGTTGACGTTAACAATTTCGTCGGTTTGAAGCTGGCGCTTTCAAGAAACAAGCCTGAACTTGCCGGCTCTTGGATTAACGACATTCGCACGATTGATTTTGATTATCGCAATAAGCGGGTCGGTCACATCGTGAATGGCGATCATATCATCACGGGGATGAAGCCGGGACATTCTGCGTTAGTCTCGCTCCCGCACAGAGATTTTCTTGCGGCGGGTGGCGCGGAACCTTGGGAAGCCGTGCGGGCTGTGCTAGAAGATCAGCCAGACTATGTTGATTTGGGACCGCCCTTCGAGGACTGAACTATGTCGCTCATCATTCCGCCCGCCAAGAATTATCAAAGCCCCTTGGTTGCCGTTCCGTCGCGCGTTCTCAGTACGCCGCGCGAGGGTAACAAAATGATGCCCTGCAATGTCGACTGGGGCAGCATGGGTGGCGCCAATCAGTGCGTCAATTTCAATCTGCAAAACAACGCCACGCTGGAATTTTCGCAGATTGTTGCAATCTCTGTAGATAATTCACAATGTGGCTGTGACGTTCAATTCGTGTTCCCGGACACTGGCGAGACGACGACAATCCCGGCCTATGATCCGAAGACAATCATCGAGGTGTTCACCAATCAAACGCAGTTCTTTCTGATTGCTGTAAACAAGGGCGCTCAACAGGGCGATTATACTAACTTCAGTTTGCTGAATTTTCTTCCGCCGCCGTCGTCTGTGCCCGTGACCTTGGAACAACAAACGGCCGCGATTGACCAGATCAAATTGAATTCAACGGGCGTCACTCAAATTGTTCCGACGACTGTCAACGGTACGTTGCAGAATTTGGCAATCTATCAGGTGCTCGGCAATTCGACGAATGGCGGCGCCATTGTCGGGCTGTATGACGGCACGGGCAAAACCATCGCCGCTTGGGTCAATCAGATGATCATCGGCACGGGCGTCGGCATTCGCGAGAGCACGCCAATCAACCTGCAAGGCATTCATGTCCGTTTCAAAGGCGGGTTGAACATCAACGTTACTTCTACCACGCTCGGGAATGACAGCTACATCTCTGTAAACGCCTACTATCGCATTCCCTGATATGTGGATCGTTTTGGCGATCAATCTATTGACGGGAGCGAGTTCGCCGGACTTGTCGAAAGTGTTTCATTCTCAATTTGAGTGTGAAATGTCTATAGACAAGCCCTATCATCCAAACACTCTTTATACATGCGAGGCGATCAGATGAACGGTATGGAATTAATGCTCAAGTCAATGGGCCTTGGCGAAGTTATTATCATGGCGAAAACCATCGCGGACAATGGAACCGTTGAGAAAATCATCCGGTTCGCGGATAGTGTCGAGACGTTCGAAAATCGTCTGACGATCCTCGAAACCAAGATTGATTTTATTCTGGAGCTCATTCGCAATGGAAAAGATGAACCCGGTTCCCGTCCCGCCGTTGAGCTCCCTCAATTGTTCTCAGAGCCGGACCTTGCTGCTCGCGTCAACGGAACCGATCTTCGATCCTGAAAGTCTTGCCTACCACGTTGCCGCACTAACGGCCGTGGTCGCCGAATTGGAGCGTGAAATCAATGAACGACGTAACGATTGTGAGCGATGCTCCGGCCGAAGAAACGCCGCAAGTTGAAACGGCTTCTGTTGAAGCTGCTGCCGATGCTGCCGTCGAGATTGCGCAGATTGAAGCGGATCGGGATGTAGCTGTCGCGGAAATCGTGGCCGAACAAGCGGCCGTCACGACTGAAGTCAATTCGGACATTGATCAAATCAGAACGGAGCTAGGAGAATGCCAGAGGTCTATCGCGACAATGCAGGCGAGCTTGACGGAATTAACGTCGTCGATCCAAACGAGATTGACGCAGTTGGAAACGAACCCGTCGCCGAGCCACGCCAGCGAAGAAAGCGTCGAGACGCCGGACAACCGCGAGGTCCCCGAAGCACAGACGGAAAGCCCGAAAGAGCCGGCAAGAAAGCGCAAACTACTCCGCTTGATCTAAGTGCACTCACGGGAATGTTTGTCGGGTTGCACGCTCTTTTGGCGGAACGCACGTCGACGCCGGAGCTCGCAATCTCTCTCGATGAAGGCGCCGCATTCATGACGGCCGCTCAGAAGGTGATGCGTCACTATTCCGTCGAGACGACGCAGAAGACGCTGGATATTGTTGCGTTCATGGGCACGACGGCGGGCATATATATGCCCCGCGTTGCGGTCATCATGATGCGGCACAAGGCCGAACAGGAACATGCGCGGCAGGCACAGCAGGCCGAGCGCACCATGTCGCCCTTCCAGTTCGTGCCGGAAGCTGCCTGACCATGATCAACCTTCCCGGTGCGGCGGATCGCACGACTATCATCGGCGGCACCGGGACGGGCAAGACGACGTTTGGAGCGTGGGTTCTGTCGAAACAACGGTTCGACAAGCGCCCATGGGTGCTGCTTGACTTCAAAGACGAGGAATTGTGGGATTTAGTTGGAACGCCGCCAATTAAAGAGATCACGTTGAAAGAGGTTCCGAAGAAGCTCGGAATGTACCGCCTCGATGTTCGGCCGGGTCAAGAGGATGCTTTAGAGGAATGGCTTTGGAAAGTCTGGGCTAAAGGTAACATTGGTTTGTTCTGCGACGAATGTTCACTCATTCCACAACGAAACGCTTTTAAAGCGATACTCAGACAAGGGCGTTCGAAGTTAATTCCGGTTATCTCATGCACTCAACGTCCCGTCGATTGTGACCGTGAGATATTTACCGAGAGCCAATTCGTATCCGTATTTCGGCTCGACGATGTTCGCGACTATAAAACCGTGAAAGGCTTTACACGCGAGGCGCCGATAGAACGGCCGTTGCCCGAGTTTCATTCCTATTGGTACGACAAGAAGAATTTTCAGCTTGACATATTGAAACCGTCGCCGGGCTCGGATAAGGTCGCTGCGTCACTAAGACAAGCGGCGCCCTACAAGGTCCCTTGGTTCATGGGGTAAGAACGATGGAACGCACTCTGATTACGTGGTCGGTCCCTAACATGATCACGATTTGGCTGATGCTGTTCATCGGCTTTCTAGCACTGGCGCTTGTCGCACAGGTTGGAATGCGGCTCTCGGCTTCGAAAGGCAGTGCTCCCGCCGATAATTCGGGGGGATACTGATGCTCAACTGGGATCTTCTTAAATCGCCTTACAATTGGGCGACCGTGGTCATCATGGCCTTGTTCGGACTCGCTCTTATTGCCATCGTCATGCCGGAAAGCTCTTAAAGGATCATTCATAAATGGCAGCCGCTCAAAGCAACCCCGCGCCTTCCCCGCAGTCACAGAATATGGCGGCACGTTCGCTTATTCTTCGCGGCGGACAGATTGGAAAAACCTACTTTCCGCCTGCCATTGATGTTTGGCAGCCGCAAAACCCGAACCTCCCCTCGGGTGTTGCACCTGGTTCTGTGCTGACGTGCTACCTTCGTAACGTCGGTCTTGTGAAGCGCCTGATTTTCCGGTTCACGGCAACTGTTACGGCCGGCGCGAGCTCGCAGCAAAACCTGACGCCGCTTGGTCTTGCCAATTTCATTTCGAACGTCACGTTCTATGACCTTGGCAACAATCAGCGCATCAACACGACGGGCTGGCATCTCACGGCCGTCGCTTCGGCCAAGCGTCGCAAAGTGTTCGGCGCTGCTTACACGTCTGACAATCCGCTCGGTTACGGCGCGAATAACAATCGTGTCATGTATGCGCCTGCGAGCATCGCGGCGAATGCGTCGAGTGAGATTGATTTTCAGCTTGAAATTCCGTTCGTCAAGAATGATACCGATCTACGCGGCGCCATCTATGCTGACGTGACGCAAGCGACGATGCAGGTTCAGATTACACTGAACCCGAACATGTTTGTTTCGTCGACGGCCGATCCTACGCTTGCTATGTATCAGTCGGCGGGCTCGGATTTGGCGACGCTTTCCAGCATCAGCGTAAACTTCTGGCAGAACTATCTGGATCAGCTTCCGCGTGCTCCGAACGGCGCACCGATCCTGCCCGAGCTCGATCTTGGCACGGCCTATCTTCTCAACAATACCGCGTCCGGCTTACCCGTCGCCAATCAGGACAACGCCGCTGCCTTCGTGAACTCGCGCACTTACGAAAGCGTCGCGTTCATCTACGACAACAATGGAACGCTCAACGTCAACGGGTCCGACATTAACAACATCAAGCTTCAGTCGGCCAACTTCACCAATCTTCTCTATCTCGACGGGAAGATGATAGGCCTGATGCAGCGGAACATCATCATGGATGATTTTCCGAAGGGCATGTACTATCTGGACTTCCGGCATCGCCCGATTGACACAAACCAGTACGGCAACATGCAGCTTGTCATCAATCCGTCGAGCGTCGGCGGTTCGGGTGCCGTGTTCTTGTACGGCTGGGAGGCTTACGGCATCATCGGCCTTGTCAATCAGGGCGGTTCGCTTCCGATGGGTGGCGGTTAGTCCTAGACTAAGCGCATCAAACGATAACAGAGGCCGGTCAACATGAAACTTTGGAACGACGTTCTGGCGATCCTCAAAGCTCCCGTTGCGGGTTCGCTGGATTTGGTTCACCTGTTTCTGTTGATCGGCCTTTGTCTGGTCATGATCGCCGCTTGGATCATGGTTCTGGAACATATCAAAGCTGCCGCTATTGAGGTCATCGAATGAAAATCCAGCATTTCGCCGTTATGCTCGCCGTCTTCGCCGTCGGATACGTGGTCGCCCGCTATTATCCGAAGCTCGGAAACATGGTCGGGCTTCCGTAATGTCGCAGAGCTCATTCATCGCCGGGATGCTCCTATTCGGGTTCATCCTGTATCTGTCAGCACAGAACCGGCTGACTGTTTACACGGCGGTGCTTTGGGGTAATACGGCCGCCGCGTCATCCAGCGCGACGGCTTCTAAATCCGGCTCGGGCAACATCGCATCGTCTGTCGCCTCAAGCGCGGCGAGCTCGGCCGGTAAGGGCATTCTCGACTTTCTGAAATCAAGTGTGTTCCCGAATTTTGGATTTTAGAACCTCATGGCGCTTATCGCTCTTTTAATCGGCGCCATTATCGTGGTTGCGGCAATCCGCAACTCACAGGATGCTTTGTTTTCAGCGCTCAAAACTGACGTTCCGCATTATGCCGTTTGGGCGGCAGCTATCTTTACAGTTGGCGCCATCGGATATGTTCCCGGACTGAAACCGGTTTCGCGCGGACTTCTGGCGCTCATCTTTATCGTCATCATTCTACACGACTATCAACAAATCATCACGGGGTTTCAGAACGCGTGGAAGACGGCGGGCTCGCAAAGCGCGGGCAGCTCGACGGCCTCGGGTAATGGCAGCGGCGCGGGCACGACTTCCGCTGATCCGTCCAAGCCGGCCACGGGCTCTACCCCGTCTTCAAGCCAGTCTGACCAAGGCGGCGAACTTCCGGCACTGACGATCACGCCAAGCGCCGCAGCGGGCGTCACAAGTTCGATCGTTCAGAATGCGTTCGGCTCGCTCGACAGCGCCAATGCGTTCGGTTCATTCAGCGGAGTGAACCCCTGATGTTAGAGGAATGGGGAAACACTCTGATCGCTGTGTTTACTGGCGTTGTTTCGCTGGCGATCATCAGCACGATCATATCGAAGAAAAGCCAGACGCCGCAAGTTCTACAAGCTGCATCGTCGGCACTGGCGAATGTCATTGCCGCGACCGTGGCGCCGGTCAATACGAGCTCGACAAACGGCAATCTAGGCGTTAATCCTTTCTCACAACCGGGACTTTAGATCATGGACGGCATTGTTCACGCAGGGCTTACCATCGTGCTGGCGATTGTCGGCCTCGCCATTATCTCCGTGCTTGTGTCGCGCAAGGCGGATACGGTCGGGGTTATTCAGGCGAGTGCGTCGGGCCTCGCTAATAACATCGCCGTGGCTCAGTCGCCTGTGACGGGCACAGCCTTGCAGCTCTCGCTCGGTTATCCGTCGCCGACTAATCTCGGGTTTGGGTTCGGGAGCTGATCATGGCCTATGAGCTGCCAGCATCCTATCACTGGTCCCGCATGTATGGCGGGCTCATGAACATGGGCGGTGTGCAAGGCGTCGGTGCTGCATGGCTCGGTAACGTCACCGATCCGCATTCGATCCAGCTCGGTCAATCGTTCAACGCTACGTCGCCGCGCCTGCCGAACCCGTCCAAAGCTCCTGATCTTGGCGCCGGCATTTCAGGGCACGCGCCGTCGCAACCGACGAGCGAAGTGCACTATTTCGGAGTGTGAGCCGTGGTTTTTCAGGTCAGCCGCACGTTCGATAATCCGTCTCAGGGAACACAGTCCGGTCAGCCGGGCATTGGTGCTGGCGCACAGACGACGGGACCGGCCTCACAGCCGCGATCGGCCGCTGTGCCTTGGGACCCGATGCGGCCGATCAAAGGGCTGTTTTCATGGATGATGCCAAGCCGTGACGGGCAGCGCGGGTTTCCGTCGCCGGAAGCGCCTGATCAGTCCCGGCCTCCCGGTTCAATGCCGAATGTCCCGCCGATCTTTGGCGGCGTCTATCAGAACTATACCCCCTACTATGATCGCGGCGCCGCTGCTTTCGTGCCAAATTTCGGGTTCCTGCTGACTAACCCCATTGGCGCGGGTGTGGTCGCTCTACAGCGTCCCCAAGCGTCCTATGGACCGGCCGGGCAATATTTCAACGGCGCCATCTGGTGGACGTCTCAGGCTATTCCAACGTCTGTCAACCTACAGGGTCTTACGAACCCTGAGGTTCTGGCGTCGATCCTTTCAACGAACGAACTCCAAGCCGTCGTTCGAACCACGGGTTAGTCACATGGACTTCATGGGCTGGATCAAACAACATCCGATTGAAACGGGCGGCATCGTCTTTGTTGGCGGCGCCGTCGTGCTGTTTATTCTGCGCGGGCTTGGAGGCGGGAGCTCGCAACAATCGTCCGATCCGAATGGGATCGCTGCCTATTATTCAGCACAGGCGGCACAGGCGCAATCTGGCAATGCCTTGCAGGCTGTGCAGGTGCAGGCACAGGCGGCGACCACTCAGACGTTGCTCAACGATCAAACGTCGATCATTAACAACACGACGTGGAGCAGTGCACAGCAAGCGGAAAATCAGAGCAACAATGACACGCAAGTGGCCGTTGCCCCCTATGCCGTGCAGAGCTCTCTCATCAATGCTCTTGGACAAGTCGCCAGCCAGCCGGGTTCTACTTCCACGACCACAAGCAGCTCAAGCGATAGCGGTTTCCTCGGGATTGGCGCGAGCAAGTCGAGCTCGACGAATACAACCTATACGCCGAACCCCGCTGCCGTGAATGCGGGAATGGAACTCGGCAATGTGTTTTCCTCGCTGAATAACACTCAGCTTTACGCGGCTCACTGAAACATGACGAACGCTGTAGCCTATAATCCGAGCGATAGCGTTCAAACGTCGTTCCTTGCCGCTCTCGCGCAAGGCGAGACGGGTGGCGCTTCGAACGCTTATACGGAGGGGTTCGGCGGTTCGGATTTGTCGGGAGCGGCAACCGATCAATATGGGTTCCCGCAATGGACGGGCCTCGGCAATAGTCACGCGGCCGGAGCGTTCCAGTTCCAGCCCGGCACATGGGACCCGATTGCGCAGACTTACGGGTTGAATTTTCAGAACCCGTCCGATCAAAATGCCGGCGCTTGGTACTATGCCGAACAAGTGTTCTCCGCTCACTCGGGAGGACAGAGCCTTGAGGATGCACTCACAAGCGGACACTATCAGGACGTTCAATCTGCCCTTGCAGGTGCATGGCCGTCTGTTACGGGCAATCAAGCGGCGCCGCAAGGGCTCGCTGCCAATCTGGCCGCAGGAGTGGGAGCTCCCCTCTCGTCTTCTGGCACGGGTCAAGCGACGGCGGGCAGCGGGGCATCTGGAATAGTCGGGGGCATTGGCAGCGCAATCAGCGGCGTCACAGGCGGAATAGGCAATCTATTCACGCGGGGTGCTTTAATCGCAATCGGGGTTGTGATACTCATAGCGGCATTGTGGGCTTTGCTCGCACGCCAAGGTTTTGTTCCGGGACCGTCAAAGGTCACATCAACTGTGGCAGAGGCATAAATGAAACGTCTTTTTCTTCTTTCCCTGATTGTATTGGCAGCTCTATTTGCTCCAATCAAATCGAACATTCCTAGCGCCGCTGCACAGGGACAACCCTGTCAATGGAATTACGCTTTCGTCAATGGAGTAGCAACTGCAACTTATTGTGGCGACACTTCATTCAACGGTAATTCTAACATTACCGCTGGCAAATCATACGAAATCGGTGGGCGTCAGGTACTCGGATCGAACACAACGATCCCAACGGGCTTCGCTTCCTATATGCCCTATCTGTTGACAGGCGCGACAACAGACTGGCTCCAAACTTACGCTTATGGCGACAATGGCACGCCAATTGTTAGCTTATCAAAGGTTGGCGGCGTTGGCGTCGTAGGGGGCGCACGAGCTTCGGATGCTACCTCCTCACACTCTTCTCCAGTTGGCATGCAAGGCATGGGGTGGGTTGATGGAACGGGCAGCAATGTCAATATAGGAGCGTGGGGCGGCGTTTCGGTTTGTACGGTCATCCCCGGTTCTACAGGTCCATGCCAAGGGCATGAGATTGAAATTGTCAATCTGGCAAACTCAACTGCGACTGTCACACCTTATAATATGTTTCCAACGGGCGCGAGCAATGGCAATTGGATTGGATCGGGCGGCGGATGCACAAATGCGGCTCCGTGTTATAATCCGGTCACAGGACTAACCAATCTTGTTGCCCGTAGTGCATCTGTCGCCGTGGGAATAACGACGAACGTGGCGGATTTTGTTGAAGGCATTGTCGTCAAAGCCGATGCTATCCATGGCGCCGATGGAACAGACAGCAGCGGTGCGGGCATCGTCATAGACATGGCTCGCGGGCATGAATTCGTGTGGCGAGTGACGGGCGGCGGTATTGCTTCAACGTTAGGTTCTTTCACGACTTCCACGGGACCCGCCAAAAAGCTGATATTCTCCGATGACGGCATTGACTTCCAGAATGGCTCTGGAACCACGCTGTTTCAGCATTACATTGGAACAAATTCGGTCAATGGTTTTGACTTCGCTGCAAATGCAACGGGCAACGCTCCCACAATCAGTCCGATAGGTTCCGATACTAATATCAGCGTTGCCGTCGCGCCTAAAGGGACCGGCAATTTGATTGTCACTGGCGCCGATGGAACGGTTTCAACGAACGTCAGCTCTGCGCCTCTCACGACTTACACATCGCAAACGACTTCCCGCACACTGGCTTGCGGCATGCTCGATGATTATAATGGAGGATGCAACGTTGCGGGTGGTGGCGACCTTAAATTCAACGTCGGCGGAACAAATCTTCTAGATTTGAACACGTCAGGCATCTATGTCAACGTCTACCCGCTTGTAGCCGCTAAAGGCATTCAGAACGTTCTCATTCATGTCGCAGCGCTTCCCACTTGCAATTCGGCAGCAGGCGGACTTGAGTTTGCAGTTGACGACGCGAACTCAACGACGTTTAACGCCACGGTCGCAGGTGGAGGTTCTAACGTCGTGAAAGCGTTTTGCAACAAAACCAATTGGACCATTCACTGACATGTTCGACATATCCGAACACGGCCTGCACGAGATCATGGCACGCGAAGGCGTCAAGTTGCGTGCCTATCAGGACAGCAAGGGCATTTGGACCATTGGCGTCGGCCACACGGCCGCAGCCGGCCTGCCTCATCCGGCGCCGGGCATGAGGATCACGTTACAGGAGGCACTCGATCTTCTACACACCGATTTGGAACCGATCAGGGAATGCCTCGCTCATTATGTGAAGCCAGACATACAGCCCGAACTCACGCAGGATATGGTTGACGCTCTCTACTCGTTTATTCTAAACATAGGCGAACATGCGTTCATAGGATCATCAACGCTTCGGCAGCTCAACCTTGGGAACTTTTACGTTGCGGCTGATGATATTCTCTTGTTCGAGAAACCGCCCGAGCTGAAACATCGACGCGAAGAAGAACGCTTGCAGTTTTTGGGGCAATGATGGAAGGGCCAACGTGGGGCGATCATATAACGCCGGAACAATTGGTGTATCTGGTCGCGGTGCTTATCCCTACAATTCCAGCCGTGCTTTCGTTCATTCAAACGCGATACAACGCGAAGATGAACAAGACGCATACACAACCGAAGCTCGATCAGATTGCCAGCAACGTAAACGGCAAACTCTCAACGCTTCTGGAAGAACTTTCATGGGCGCACGATGAAAATGCAAGGTTGCAAATTGAGATAGAACATCTCAAGTGGCAACTTCGCTCTCACACCAAAGAAGACAAGGAACCTGAAAATGGCTGACGACGGAACATTCACACCGGTCCAAAACATTGGACCTATCACGGCCAAAAGCCCGGCTGGCATCATCAAGCAGACGATCCTCACGACAGCTCAGGCGGTCAGCGCCGGCAAGTCCACAAGCGAGATCGAGGCAACGATTGATCAAGGGCTTGTGGGGCTTGAGGAAGCATTAGCAACGGCCTTCGGCGGGCCTGTCGCTGGCGCCGTCGCCACGGCCGTCGCGCCGGGACTGACAAACAACCTCATCGCGGCTCTCGTGCAGGGTATCGAGAACATTCATATCCGCATCGGCCTGCCGTCGTTCATCACGCACATATTCGCCCCGGCAGTGGGAGTGCCCGCTGCCGAAGCGCATCAGGTCTTGACAGATATGACGACGGGGAAGTAGAAACGGAGTGCTTGGCAGCTCAGTCACGCGTCTGTCGGGCGTACACCTCCCAGACTTGCCCCGTTAGTTGAAAGACTAACGGGGTTTTTGTTTATCTATGTCTTCTTTTGTTTCTGCCAAAGCGTCATCAGCTTTGATGCAACGATCAACTCCGTGGCCGAGAATGTTCCACTTATTGTCTGCTGCATATCGA
>JGI26470J50227_1000633_pt1 | contig 13992 bp, 21 predicted proteins | sample FreactTroBogLake_FD_50227 | JGI IMG/M metagenome (IMG submission 50227) | reverse complement strand
CATCCAATTGCAAGCAAAAGTTAGCACCGGCACTGCGGCCTTAACGGTTTCGCAAGAGGGCTACTTAATCGCAAACGGTACTTAATCATGGCTAAGACACCGGCCCGCTCTTACAAACTACCCGACTGGATTGGGTTGTGTATAACGTGCGGGTGTGGAAAAGAAGAGGTTGGCTTTGGTAGCGGGAAGGCGGGAGAGTGCAATCGTTGTGCAAAACAACGTTGGAATACTGCTAATGCAGTAAAACTACGGGCGCAACGTCTTCATGGAAATGCTCAAAAACGCGCTAAAACACAGGGCTGGCCAGAACCAGATTTTGGCTCTTTGTGGTTGGAAGAAAAAATTCGTGCGGGTTTCTGCGAGGTAACCAACATACCATTTGACTTGGTTACTCAAGCCAACGATACTGTCCATGCAAAAAATCCGTGGGTTCCATCCATTGATAGGATTGATAGTTTAAAACCGTATTTGAAAAACAATGTACAGGTAGTTGTATATATGTACAACGTATGCAAAGCCGAATTTAACCATTTGGATGTGGTTAAGTTTTGCCGCGCAGTTGCATCATTGGAGTGCGAAATTGGCTAAACCGAAAACACCCGCATGGACAAGGTCAGAAGGAAAGAACCCGAATGGTGGCTTGAACGCCAAGGGGCGGGCTTCCGCCAAGAAGCAAGGGATGAATCTAAAGCCCCCGCAACCAGAAGGCGGGCCGCGCAAAGACTCATTTTGCGCGAGGATGACCGGGATGAAGAAGAAAATGACTTCCGAGAAGACGGCTAAAGATCCGAACTCTCGGATTAATAAATCCCTAAAAGCTTGGAAGTGCTGAGATGGACGCAGGAATGATTTGGTCGGGTGGCTTGTCCTTGGTTCTGGGGATGGTTGCCTTTTTTCTCAAAGAGAAGTCTAATGATCTCAAACGGATTGAGATTCTGCTCAACCGTACACGCGAGGAAATCGCAAAAGGATACGTGACCAATGAAGAACTTAACAAAATTACTGAGCACATTGACCAACGCTTTAACAAGCTGGAAGGCAAAATTGACCAGCTTCTTCAACAAGGAGCAAAGTGATGCCAAGCAGCAGCAAAGCTCAACATAATCTGATGGCAGCGGTGGCCCATTCGCCAGCGTTTGCCAAAAAGGTGGGTATCCCACAATCTGTGGGAAAAGACTTTAACGCGGCTGATAAAGGCCGTAAATTCTCAAGAGGTGGCGATATGGCAACTAAACTGACTCCTAAGCATCACATGATGATGGCGCATCACCATTTGTCTATGGCAATGGGTGGCCCTACTGAAGATCCTATGATCGAAGCAGGTGAAAAAAGATTGAAACACGGCGAGCACAAAGTGCAAGAACGTGGACATACCCGTGCAATGGAGCCTAAAATGGCTGGCAGCACTACCGGCATGAAGCGCGGTGGCATGGCTAAACGTAAATAAGGAGCGCATCATGGCTGAACGTAAAGTAGCTTTGGAGCACGACCGCAAGGAAGTGCATGGTTCACATAAGCACAACGTCGATCACGTTGAGCACTTCTACGGTGGCGACGGTCATAAAGCTGCGCACCACCACTACAAAGAGCATTCAGCTGGTCACAAGCTCCATCACGAGCATGTGAAGGCAATGTGTGGCGGCGGTAAAGCTTAAGGAACTACCATGGCAACAATGAACCCCCGCGCTAAAGCGGCATTGATGGCGGCTATGGCCCGTCAACAACAAGGTGCTTCTCCTGCTGCTATGCCAGCAATGGCAGGTGCGGGCGGTTTGCCCCCTCAAGGTGGCGGTATGCCCGGTATGAAGAAGGGCGGCAAGGTCAAACGGTATGACGAAGGTGGCGATGTAGATGACGATGGCTACATGGCTCAGCCTAAAGGTCAATCTGATGATATGTCTCCCGCTGATGTTAAGGATATGAAGCAACGTGCTAAAGACACCAAAGCTTATAACAGCAACGTCAAAACCCCTTCCAACCCCAAGAAAAACTACGCGTCTGGCGGCTCTGTTTCTTCCGCCTCGCGTCGCGCCGATGGTATTGCCAAAAAAGGCTTTACCAAAGGTACTATTTGCTGAGGTGGATCATGGCTAAAGCTAAACCCAAAGCTCGGGCTAAGGTCCGGCGTTATGACGAAGGCGGGGATATTCCAGACGACGTCAAAGCCGCTAACGAAACCGATGATCCTATTTATGCCTTGGGTAAATCCCGTGGCTGGTTCAAAGAAGACGATGGCGGAAGTACTGCCCCGGCCAAGACCCAGTCTTTTGGGCAAGCTTTTAAAGTTGCCCGCGCTAATTATTTAGCAGGAACTGGGGATAAAAATTTTACTTGGAACGGTAAGAGCTATTCGACGGATGTAGCCGGTAGTAAATCTCCTGCTCCTGCCCCCAAAGCCAAAGCTAGTGCGCCCAGCGCCTCCGATAAGTTTGGCGCATTTGACCCCGGTAGTGGTGCAAATGATTGGATGAATCAGGCAGTTCGTCCTGCCGATGAGCCGGGTCTTGAAGGCGTGTATCCAGAGCAGTATTTGAGCCCAGCTAGAGCTGCGGCGGGAGTGACACGTGCTCTTGCTACAACTGTTGGACGCCGTGCCGCCCCTGCGCTTAATGAATACGTGATGCCCTTATTAGGTCGAGAAGCATCCAAACTTACTGGCCCTGCTGCGCAACGTGCATTGGCAGATAACGCTACTCGTATGTTGACAGGCCCCACAAAGGCTGAGTTGATGGCAGCGCAGCGTGCAGCTCGCGCTTCTGGTCGCTACGAAGATATGCTGAACCAAAATGCTCAGGCCGCTGGTGTAACTGCCGGTAGCCCCGCCGCACAATATCTTGCTACCAAGATGAAACAATTGGGTATGAAGAAGGGCGGCGTAGTCAAGATGGCTAAAGGCGGCTCAGTATCTTCAGCTTCTAAACGCGCCGATGGTATCGCCCGCAAGGGTCTGACCAAAGGAAGGATGCGGTAATGATTGCGTCACGTGGTATGGGCAACATCTCCCCTTCAAAGATGCCCGGTAAAAAGACGATCACTCGTAAGGATAATCCTAACAAAGTGGAAGTCTATAAAAAGGGCGGTCCTATTGGACTGTATGCTAATCTCCACGCTAAGCAAGAGCGCATTAAAAACGGTTCCGGGGAACGCATGCGTAAACCCGGTTCTAAAGGCGCACCAACCGCAGAAGCGTTTAAAAAGTCGGCTAAGACTGCTAAAAAATGACCACCTCCGGCACTACATCGTTCGATTTAAACTTCACGGAGTTAGCCGAGGAAGCATTCGAACGCGCCGGTAGGGAAATGCGTTCTGGGTACGATTTGCGTACCGCACGGCGCTCGATGAACTTGATGACCATCGAGTGGCAAAACCGTGGCATCAACATGTGGACGATTGAGCAGGGGACGATTACGTTTACCCCGGGGCTTAATACTTATGCGCTTCCAGTTGATACTATTGATCTGCTAGAGCATGTGATCCGCACACAGGCTAATAGCACAGCCAACCAAGCTGACTTAAACATTACACGGATTAGCGTGCCTACTTACGCTACGATTCCCAATAAGTTAGCCCAAGCGCGTCCCATTCAGGTAATGGTGCAACGTATGTCGGGCGAGATTCAGCCCACTACAACCACAGTTGCAAGCGCAGTAGCAGCAACAGACACCACAATTACTTTGACATCCACGGCAGGTTTGGCCGCTGCTGGGTTCCTCAATATTGACAGCGAGACTATCTATTACAACTACATTAGCGGAAACCAACTTGGCAACTGCTTCCGTGGTCAAAACAACACTACGGCTGCTACCCATGCAGTAGCTGCAAACGTCTACATCAACTGGTTACCTGCAATTACAGTATGGCCCACGCCTGACAACTCACAGACATACACGTTTGTGTATTGGCGCTTGCGTCGCATCCAAGACGCTGGTAGTGGTGTTAACACACAAGATATGAACTTTAGGTTCTTGCCAGCGGTTACGGCAGGGCTTGCGTACTACATTGCTATGAAAGACCCAGATCTTTCAGGTCGTATTCAAATGCTTAAACAAGCGTACGATGAACAATTTGATATTGCCGCTGGTGAAGATCGAGAGAAGGCTGCGATACGGTTTGTGCCACGTCGTTTGTACATTGGGAATAACTGATGGGCAATAGATTTGCATCCGGTAAAAACTCGATTGCCGAGTGTGATCGGTGCGGGCAGCAATATAAGCTTAAGCAGCTTAAAATGGAGGTCATCAAGACCAAGCTGTACCAGATCAAGGTTTGTCCAGAGTGCTGGGATCCTGACCACCCGCAATTGCAATTGGGTATGTACCCAGTCGATGATCCACAAGCGGTGCGTCAGCCAAGACCTGATACGACATACGTAACTTCGGGTATAAGCGCTAGTGGGTTTCCTGCCGGTGGGTCACGAGATATTCAGTGGGGCTGGAATCCAATTGGGGGTTCTAGATTGTTTGATACGAAATTAACGCCCAATTACTTGGCAACAGCGACGAGTGTTGGTACGATTACGATTACGACTACTTAGGAGTAGAACATGGCTAAAAAGATGATGGGCGAATCCAAAGCTGAATCTCGTAAAGAGATGGCTGAAGATAAAAAACAGGACGTTGCTTTGATTAAAAAGGCGTTCAAAGAACACGACAAGCAAGAGCACAAGGGCGGCAAGGGCACAAAAATCACTTTGAAAAAAGGTGGTGTGACTGGTCAAGCCATGAAAGCTGTTGGTCGTAATCTGGCACGTGCGCATAATCAGCGCGGTGGGAGCAAATAATGGCTAAGTTTTCTATGAAAAAGGGCGGCAAAGAAGTTGGCCCTGCGTCCACTTATGCCAAGCCCCACACAATGAGCGGCAAGTCTATTGACGGCACAGAAGTCATGAAGGACGGCGAGTACGCATATACCAAAGCTGCTAAAGATGTAGCCCTCAAAGATCCAGTGGCTAATGGTGTTAGCTACGGCACTGATCGCCCTAAACGTGATGGCATCAAGATTCGCGGTGTTGGCGCAGCTACTAAAGGTGTGATGGCCCGAGGACCGATGGCATAACCAATCCAAGGTGGCGTAAATTAACTACTATCAATTGGTCACTGCTGTTCAAGACTATACCGAGAATACATTTTCTACGGTAGATATCAACACGTTTATTGAACAAGCTGAACAGCGAATTTACAACGACATCCAGTTTCCGTCGCTTCGCAAAAATGTCACTGGCACTGTTAATTCTGCAAACCCATATCTGTCTGCCCCGGCTGACTATTTATCCACTTATTCTTTGGCGGTCTATTCGTCTGCGTCTACCACCGCGACTGGAACTGCAGGGCTAAATACTATTACTGTAGCTAGTGCTTCTGGTATTGCAATCGGCCAAAATGTAACTGGTTCAGGTATTGGTGCAGGCGCTATTGTGGTAAGCATTTCAGGCACAACTGTTACGTTGTCTGTTGTTAATAAGGCCAACTTAAGCTCAACATCTGTATCTTTTCAAGGCCCATACCAGTATCTTCTAAACAAGGACGTTAACTTTATTCGTGAGGCGTATCCTTGGCCCGGTGTAACGGGGTCTCCCGTACACTATGCAATCTTTGGACCGACAACCACAAGCGGCAATGTTACTAACGAGTTATCATTCTTGCTTGGCCCAACACCAGATACCACATACGGTGCTGAGTTACATTATTACTATTACCCTCCGTCGATCATTCCCGGAATTGTTACTAGCCTGAATAGCACATTTACTGGGGGTTCGGGCTATGCTAACGGTACGTATTACAATCAATCCTTGACTGGCGGTACGGGTTCTGGTGCAAGCGCTACAATTGTGGTATCGGGGGGCGCTGTTACTTCTGTTACATTGGAAACTGGGGGTACGGGATATGTGGCTGGTGATTCTCTATCTACTAGCCTTAGCACTGGCAGTGGGTTTGCCATTACTGTTTCCGGAATAAATCAAAACACAGGTACGACTTGGTTGGCTGATAACTATGATGCCGCTATTTTGTATGGTACTTTGGTTGAAGCCATCACATTCATGAAGGGCGAACAGGACTTGGTTGCTCTGTATGACGGCAAGTACAAGGAAGCCTTGGGTCAAGCCAAACGTCTGGGCGATGGTCTCGAGAGGATGGATTCCTACCGCAGTGGCCAATACCGTCAAAAGGTCACCTAATAAATGTCAATCCTTCAAGGTCAGACGACGAGCTTCAAAGTTGGGCTGTACAACGGGCAGTTCAATCTTGCCTCAGACACCATCAAAATGGCGCTGTATACAGGCAACGCCAACTTGAACCCCAGCACTACTGCGTACTCAAGCACCAACGAGATTACTGGTACGGGCTACACCGCTGGCGGTCAGGTCATGACGGGCGTTACGATCAGCTACGATGCGACAAACAGCGTGGCCTACGTTAACTTTAATAACGTGGTTTGGAATCCTGCGGCCTTTACTGCACGGTGTGCTTTGATTTATGATGCTACAGCTTCCAATGCCTCGATTGCTGTGATTGACTTTGGCGCAGACAAAACTTGTGTCAATACGTTCACGGTAACGATGCCAGCCAATACTTACTCAACTGCCCTTATTCGGAGCGCTTAATGCTAATTACGACCACTAAAGGGATCATGGATGATTCCAAACTTGAGAAAAAAGAAGGTTCGTTGGATAATGACAACGAGATCACCACGTGGGTTGAGTACTGGTTAGAAGGCGAACTTGTGCATCGTTCTGTGCATGTTCACTTAAAGAAAAATGTGGTTGCTGAAGGCATCCAAGCAATGTTAGCTTAAAGGAAATATCATGAGTAACACACAAGCAATGTGCACCTCTTTTAAGGGCCAGCTTCTTACTGCAACCCACAACTTTGGTACTGCTCCTACTCGCGGCACAACTGCGGCAGACACGTTCAAAGCGGCTTTGTATTTGGCATCGGCTACGCTGAACGCATCGACCACGGCATATTCTGCTACTGGCGAAGTGTCTGGTACTGGCTACACGGCTGGTGGTATTACGGTGACTAACGGTACGGCCCCCACGACCAGCGGTACAACTGCATATTGGACGCCTTCTGCATCATTGGTCTATACCACCGTGACGTTGACTACTGCGTTTGATACTGTGTTGATCTACAATTCCACGCAAAGCAATGCGGCTGTTGGTGTGTTTACCTTTGGCTCACAAACTGTGACTGCTGGTACTTTCACTCTGACCATGCCTTCTAATGCTGCTGGTACTGCGCTGCTGAACTTGGCTTAATTTTTTAAGGGGGTAAACCATGTTTGGTTTTACCGCATTTGCGGCGGCCCCTTTTGCGTCAAAATCTTCAGTCTTTGCCACTGCGTTAAGTGGCGTTACATCGACTACATCGGTCAACTCTGTTTCTCCGAATGTTTCGATAGCCTTATCTGGCGTTAGCTCTACAACTTCAGTTAATTCGCCAACGGCTGGTTTAGTTATCCAGCTTTCTGCTGTTACATCGACTACATCGACAGGCACAGTAACACCCAACCTAAGTTACGCTATTTCTGGCGTAACAAGTACCACCTCAACGGGTACTCTTACTGAAGGTCAGTCAGAACCTATTTCTGGCGTAACGGCTACTGGATCTGTAGGATCGTTAACACCCAGTGTATCTATCGCTGTAAGTGGCGTTACGTCCACGACTTCAGTTGGTAATGTTCTGGACCTTGATACTGGCAGCATTTCTGGGGTTACAAGCACAACATCGACTGGATCGGTCACACCCAGCAAAACAAACGCCTTAACAGGTGTCAGTTCTACTACTTCTGTAGGAGCGGTGGTTAGCAACATCACCATCGGGCTATCTGGGGTCACAAGCACAGCATCTGTAAATTCAGTTACAGCTGGTCGGTCATCTGCTCTGAGTTCGGTCACTTCAACGGCGCAGACAGGGACCATCTTTGCTTTTACTTTGATCGGAATATCTGGGGTTACAAGTACCACGTCTACAGGGACGATGGTAGCCAGTGTTCCGGTTACGGTTGCTATTACGGGAGTAAGTGCTACTGCATCTGTAAACAGCTTGCAACCGGGCGTATCTACGTCCATAATTGGGCAGGTCATCACTGGGTCTGTAGGTACGCTTGGGATCGTTAATTGGGTTCTTATTGATGATTCAGAGAACGCAAATTGGACGACCATAAATGATGCAGAGGCGGCAAGTTGGGCAGTTATTAACAATGCCCAAACAGCTTCATGGGCGGCGACCAGCGATTCATCTACCCCGGGTTGGTCTACAATTGATGACTCAGAAACGGCTAACTGGGAACTCGTGGAAACACAATAAGGATTTATCGTGGCATTAGTTTTAGCAGATCGAGTTCAGCAGACAGGTTCGGCCAATACCACGGTCAGCTTTACGCTTTCAGGATCTGTAACTGGCTATCAATCGTTTTCGGTTATTGGTAACACCAATACGACTTATTATTCTGCAACAGACTCTTCTGGAAATTGGGAAGTTGGTCTTGGTACTTACTCCACAACTGGCCCAACGCTAACCCGCACCACAATTTTTTCGTCTAGCAACTCTGGCAGTGCAGTGACGTTTAGCGGCACGGTCAATGTGTTTGTTACTTTCCCAAGTGAAATTGTCTCTACAGCTCCAGTAACCGTCACAACCAGTACATACACCGTTGGTACAACTGATGTATGGATCATTAACAACTATGCTGGTACTATGACGGTGACGCTGCCAACTGCTGCTAGTTATTCAGGGCGTGTTTTGAATTTCCAAAACTACCAAGCCTATACGGTGGTGTCGGCATCTAGTAACGTAGTTCCAATAGGCGGCGGCAGCGCCAGCACTGCCATATTAAATGCAATTGTTGGAGATCAATGCACTTTGGTGTCTAATGGAACCAACTGGGTTTTAACTCAATACATACCTAACAACATCTTGTTGCAGGGCTAATCTATGACCACTTACTCACAAGACCTACGACTCTCACTTATTGCTGATGGCACTCAAGTCGGCACATGGGGAGACACCACCAACGCTAACTTAGGCACTCTCATTGAGCAAGCGATTGCTGGTGTGTCAGGCGGTCCTAGCACTACTGGTACGTATCCATCTATTACGATGCCATCGGATGCTAACTATGCTCTGACGGCCAATAATGGGGCGGTTGACCAAGCTCGTAATGCGGTCATTGTGATTAACAGCACTCCAACGCTTTCACAAACACGTTACATCATTGCGCCAGCCGGGGCCAGCAAAGTCTACATCGTTAAAAATAGTACATCAGGTAGCCAAGCAATTGCTATGTCCTACGGGACAACCAGTTCTCCTACGGGGGCTGCGGTAAGCGTAGCCAATGGAACGACCAGCATTGTGTATGGTGATGGCACAAACTTTTACGGCGTTAGCGCATCTGGTGGTGGCGGGGGTGGTAGTAGCATTGCTATTAACGAACAAGCGTTTGTAGCCACAGCAGGCCAGACTGTATTTAATCTGACCAGCTTCTCGTATACACCCGGCATCAATTCTTTGCAGGTCTACGTCAACGGCCTGAAACAAGTTCTGGGTGAAGCGTATACAGAAACCTCCACTACATCTTTTACGTTTGTTACTGGCTTAAATGATGGTGCTATTGTTGAAGCCCTTGGTGGTGCGGCATTGGCTCAAAGCATTTCGGCCTTAAATGTAGCCTACAACGAAGGCGGCACAGGCGCAGTAACCACTACGGTTCAAGCTAAGTTGCAGCAGACTGTTAGCGTTTTAGATTTTGGTGCTAAAGGTGATGGGACAACGGATGATACAGCAGCTATTCAAGCAGCGTTAAATACTGGCAATTCAACTATTTATTTCCCATCTGGAACTTATTTAATTAGTTCCACAATTTCACCTAAAACAAATCAAGTTTTGCAAGGTGAACACGCAACGATTACGACTACTAATAGCAATTACATTACAGCAATTACTATTTTAAATGCGCCAAATGTCATTATTCAAAACTTGATTATTGATGGTAATGCTTCAAACAATGCTTTCGATACAGGAATTTTGGTTCAAGATAGTTATAACGTCTTGATTCAAGGTTGCACAATTAAAAACATTGGCAATTCTTCTCCTGAGTATGGGTTTGGCATTAAAACCAAAGGCACTACTGATGGCCCTGCAAGCTCCAGCAACGGTGCGCTTAATCTTAAAATTTTGGGTAATAGCTTTTACAACATCAAAGGCAATGGCAACAATGCTGGCGATTTCATTTATTTGCGAGATTGTGCTGATGTGTTGATTGAAGGCAATTACATGGACACTTGCGCTCGCATGGGGATTGCAATTGTTGACTATGCCTTCAAGATTGACATTGTTGGAAACAACATTAAAAACGTCTATTTGTCCGGCATTGACATTGAGCCAAATACTGACGGCGACAATGGTTATGTAAGTATTAGCAGCAACATCATTCGCAACTATGGATGTAAACCTGCGGGTTATGTTGGAACTCAATACAACGGCATTGACGTGCATGAAGGCACAACAAAAGTTTTGATTGATGGCAATATGATTATTGCTGAAAACTCACAAGCGGTTGCTGGTGTTTACGCAATCAATAATTCAGATCAGATTGTCGTTTCTAACAATTCTATTCTTTGTGATGGATATGGGGCAAATGGTATTTTGTTGTACGCTGGTAGCGGGGCTGTTGATCTTGTTATTACAGGCAATTTGATTTCTGGTTTTACTGCAAAAGGAATTGATTGCTATAACAACGGTCGATTTGTTATTAACAGCAATTGGATTTATTCGACTGCTGGCACAGTGGGCATTAATGCCAATGCTGGTGTTGACATTCAAATTAACGGCAACATTGTCAGAATGACTTATTCGTCCGGCACTTACGGCATTTATGTGGCTCAAGGTTCGCAAATGAACATGAGCAACAATTCTGTTGAAGTCGCTGCTGGTGTTGGTTTGTATATGTATGCTTCTGGCACAACTACTTGTCACCTTGCCGTGGTGGTTGGCAATTCTGCAAGCAACACAGGCACAGGCGCAAACGGTATTGAAGTGCTGACCGCTGGCTCTGGCGTTATCAACAATCTTTCTTATTCAAGCAATTCGACTTACAACTTTACTGTTCCACAGATTGTTTCCAACACAGGTTCGGGTATTACTGGCGCTTGCTACTTTAGCGGCAGCGGCTCACCTAACAGCGTTTTGACAGCACCTCTTGGGTCTATTTATACCAATCAGTCGGGTGGCTCTGGCACTACTTTGTATGTCAAAGAATCCGGCGCTGGCACAACTAATACAGGTTGGGTTGGCAAGTAATGTCTAACTCAACCATATCGGCACTAAGTTCGGCATCTACCCCGCTAACGGGTAGCGAAATTGTGCCTTTGAATCAATCTGGCGTTACAAATAGCGTATCAGTTGCTAATTTAACTGCTGGTCGTGCTGTTAGTGCTGCTTCTTTAACTACAACTGGCAAAGTTGGTGTTGGAATAAGTGCCACTTATCAGCTTGATGTTAAAGGTGGCACAAACGTAACTGGTAGTTGGTATACAACTGCTCGATTTGAAAACTCAGCAGCTACTCAAGGCATTCATCTTGGATATAACACAAGCACTACAAACTCAATGGTTGTTGCTGTGGAGCAAGGCTCTGGGCTTGAACTTTGGACAAACAATAACGCTGGTGGCGGTTGGACTTCTAAGTTTACTGTTAGTGCTAATGGTGATGTAACTTTCACTACAGGCAACGTAGTCCAAGGCACAGCAGGTAAAGGCATCAACTTCACAGCCAACACTCCCGCATCGGGGATGACAAGCCAGAATTTGAATTGGTATGAAGAAGGTACTTGGACACCATTGATTTCTGCAAATGGGTCAGGTAGTCCTGCATTTGTTTCTACTACTGCAACAGGCCGTTATGTTCGTGTTGGAAAAACAGTTACGTTAACTTGTGTTTACACTTATACAAGTATTGGCACAGTTGGGAACAACTACGCTTTTATGACTGGTTTGCCATTTGCAAGTGCAAATAATTCAACACCAGCAATTTCATCAATTCAAATTTTGCAAACTGCATTTGATACAAAAAATTATCAAGGAATTGTTTTGAACAATAGTTCAGTTATTGCGTTTCAATATAACAATGGTGGCGGAACGCTGTACGCGGGCGCGCCATACATGGTTGGAAATTCATTTCCTGCGGTTGGTACAGTAGGATTTGTCATAACGTATATTTGTGCATAAGGATTAAAAATGTCTCTGACTAAAGCATCATTTTCAATGATTACAGGTGCACCATTCAACATTCTTGACTATGGTGCTGATGCCTCAGGCGTTAATGATTCAACTACCGCAATTCAAGCTGCAATTACTGCTTGCGCTGTATCTGGTGGCGCTGTTTATATTCCAGCAGGAACTTATAAAATCACATCGTTTTTATCTGTTCCTTATGGCGTTTCAATTTATGGTGCTGGAGCAACCGCCTCAATTTTGAACTGCAATAGTTGTGATGGTATTCACTTTACATCTTTTGGTTATCAAATTGGAAGTATGTTTTATCAAGATTTTGGTTTAACTGCTTCTAGCGGGTCAAACTATGCCGCTATTGTTACCAACACAAACGCATCGACTCAAGACGGTTTGTATTTAAATCGTTTGCGTTTCTATGGTTGGAACCAATGTATTGTTTTAAGATCCGATTGGAATTGCACAATTTCAGAATGTGTTGGTCAAAATATCAATCAAGGCATTGAATTAGCTGGTTCTAGTGGTACTGCTCTTGGAATTAGAATTATCAATAACAGGTTCACCTATGCTTCCGGTGGCTCTGGCAGCGCTTCTCCGATAGGAATTAACTTATCAAGTGCATCATCTGTGACTGAAAGCATCCATATTTTGTCAAATCAAATTTATGGTTTTGCCACCAACATCTATATTGGCGTTGGATTGTTCGTTAACATTATAGACAACGATTTAAGCGGCTCTAGTCAAGTAATTTACGCAATAGACCCTCGTGGCGGGTATAACATCTGCGATAACTATATTGAAGTTACTGGTACTGGAACAGGGCTGTATATGCCCTCAGTAAACACTCAAAATTTACAATATAGAACAACTATTCAAAATAACAATTTTGTTGGTAATGGTTCTGCGCCTGCTTATGGTTTAGATATAGGTGAGGGTGGCGGTAATTATCAATGGGAAATTTTGATTGATAACAATACGTTTGTTGGATTTCATTCGCAAGATATTAGAATTATTGCTCCAGGTTATACAACAATCACAAATAATCGTTGTGTTTCTACGTTGACCACATACAGCATTTTATTTGACACTATTTATGGGCCTCCTGTTATTGCAGCTAACAATCTTTGCGAAAAGAGCATTTATGTTAGCAATGTTGCTGACTACACGGGCGGCAAACTTGTTTTGACGAACAACGTAGAAAATAACGTATTCCAATCAAATAAACAATCTGCGTCTCCTACTACTGGAACATGGCGTGTTACTGATGTTGTAATGAATAGCGCCCCTACTGTTGGTCAGCCTAAAGGTTGGGTGTGTACCGTTGCTGGCACACCTGGAACTTGGGTATCTTTAGGTAATCTGTAATGACTATCACTTACAAATGGTCAATTCCTAAGATGACGGTCAACCCATCTGTTGACGGCAAAACCGATGTGGTGATCTATGCCGATTGGATGTGTGTTGGCACAGATGACGTGAACAATTTGACCGCTGCGGCTGCTGGAACTGTTAAGTTGGGTGAGCCAGCTAATCCATTCACAGCTTACAACGACTTGCAAGAGTCTCAAGTTTTGGCGTGGTGTTTTGAGCCTATTACCTATACGGTAACTAACCCAATTGACAACACAACCACTACAATTACGACCAATCTGCAACCAGATACAGAAGCCCAAGTAGCGGGTCAATTAGCTCGTCAACTGGCTGCTATTTCTGCCAATCCTCCTTTACCGTGGGTCAAAAATGGAAACGCCAATTCAGCCATG
>JGI26470J50227_1000632_pt1 | contig 13993 bp, 25 predicted proteins | sample FreactTroBogLake_FD_50227 | JGI IMG/M metagenome (IMG submission 50227) | reverse complement strand
ACTTCAGTGCCGTTGACCCTAAAGCCGCCAGCCGCATCCTGATAGGAAGCCGTAGCGTTGCCGAGCTTATTCGTAGTAGGAACAAGAGCGACAAAGAGCAGAACGGCGACAATGACAACAACAGCGAGTACCCCAGCCCATTCTTTTAATTTAGTAAACATATCTTTTTATGTTATGTTATCGACCTTATCGGGGCTTTTATTGGCAAGCCCCAAGCCATGCTTGTTTTACTTAATTACAAGCACCCTAGACTCCAGTACTGCCGACGACACCAACGTAGTCGGAAGCGAAGACGGCTTCGCGGAAGTTCGCCTGATAGAAATACGTCCTGTTGTTGGAGTATTCCCACGAGCGGAGCGAAGTCTCGATGCCTTGACGGACGATGCGGGTAACGGCATGATTTCTTGCGAGCAAGAACCACTGCGTATCCGAACCACCAGCGGCGGCTGCAAGGAACGGGCTAGAGTAGACCGTGATGCCATACGCCGAGCGGTAGACGTTAATATCGTTATCGCCTTTGCCCGGAATCAAAGCGGAATCCGTGATCTGAATAGCGAGCTTGAAAAGTGCCGGAGGCACGAGCAAGTACGCTGGTACATTTCCGAGGATGACGCCTGACTGGTCGGGCTGGGTGCGAAGGTTGAGGATTGCTGTGTTCAAGTTCGGCTCGGACAAAGCGGTCGGAGACGTGAGCAAGTTGCTGTACGTCTGACCATTGATGAGTGTGTGTGAAGCACAGAGCGCAGCACCATCAGCGGTAAGGCTGGTAGTGAACGCGCCATTCCAAAATGCAAAGCCATTCTGGTCTTGGCTGACTCTTGCTTTAAGGGCAAGGTCGGTAACAGTACGCGACCAAACATTGTGCAGATTCGGTTGTTGTTATAATAAAGGTTCTTTATCCTTTATATCATTGATTCGTAAGTATTCAGTAGCGTTATTCCAAAGTTCAAAGTCTTCTATGTAGGCTAATGTGAGGTTGCATCGTCTGCATAATATTCCTCGTATCTTGCCAGTTTTATGAGAGTGGTCTACGCAAGGGGCATTCCATTTACTTAGCGTTGAAAAATCTCTTTTACATATCAAGCACTTATTTCCTTGTTCTAATAGTCGCTTACTAAACTCTTCTATCGTTAACCCATACTTTCTTTTTATATGGTTTCGATAAGCTCGTTTACCATGTTCAACTTTAGTCTTTATATAATAAGCTTGTCTTTTGCTTTTATATCCATTGGTATTTTTCTTATACCAAGTGTTGTTATGACTTCTACAGTCATCGCAACTTCGATTAAGTCGTCCGTGGAAGATTGAAAAGCTATGTGTTCCCTTTTCTTTCTTACATATGCAACATTTGATGATATCCATATAGTCATCATACTACTTCATATTTACTTGTCAATGGTCAGACTATATCTTCACTTTCGTGTTGGGCATTCGTGGATGGATTATGTTCTCTTTCGAGGTTCACCATCTAGTCGTTAGAGCTTCAAAAGATTTTAACCTCTTGCTTGCTACGGGATTGTCCATTTCTGAAGTTTCCCCGTTTAACCCAATTTATTGCTTCATCGTTACGCTAGAAGGCGTAAGAGAATGCGGACGACAATCTACTGAGAACTTGTCTATCGTCGAAGAGGTCTTTCGAAATTTCGATACCCTGCGCGAAGTCCTTGATGCTGACGGTCAGCTTGTTGGCAACGCGAGGGGTCGAAAGCGGGACGGTCTGCGTTTCGCCGATTACCGGGAAAAGCGGGCTGCCCTTGAACACCTCTTCAATGTACTGCGCATGTTCCGTCGTGAGCGGTTTGAAGATCTCCGCTGTCTTTACGGTTGCAATTCCCGGCTCGGCCGCATCGTACTCGAACTCCTGATAGAACACAGAGTCCAATTCAGTGCGAACAATGGCGAGATTTTGCTGTTCGGTAAACATTGAATTATTTGGATTAGTTTATTCGACTTGTGAAATGTTGGGTTGAAATGTTAATCCGAAATGTTGCCGTTGCTATTAGTAGCCAACGTACTGACAGTTGTCGCGAACCGAGAAGGCAACCTTGCCGCCCGCTTTCGTAACATCAATGTACTCGACAACAAGACCATTGGTTGCGCCATCGGTCGAGTTAATCGTGTACGTTGAACTCGTAAGGTCAAAGGTGACGCGCGAGCCAACCAACGCAGTGTACGTTGCCTGAACAGGGGTCGAACCAAGACCATACGTTGCCGCCACCTTCGGCGAGATAAGATACATTGCTCCCTTTACGAGCGGGAACACGTCGATTACCTGCGAAGAAGTGGAGCTGGATACCGTGCTAGCGGAGATACCGACGACATAGTCAGTGTTCACCACAGGCGTCGAGGTAGCCAACGGGATAACATAGGAGTTTGCGCCCAAAGCCTTGAAGCCGATCGGCTCGCCAGCGTTTACTGCGCCCACTCCACCACCCAAGACGTACTTCTTAGTGCCGACAACGCCGAATGCGCCCGGCTCGTACATCTGAATATCGTTTACAGCCATTTCTTAGTTATTTTTTAATTTGAGATAGTTCTCTTTAGCCTTTTCTGGGTCGATGCCACGTTTCTTGAAATATGCCAATTGCTCAGCTGTCCAAAAATCCGTTCTTACATCACTGGTGGATTGACCACCACCCGCAGTCGCTGAAGTTCCTACCTGTGCGCGATTTTTGAGAGCGACTTTTAATTCTTTATTCTCTTGAAGCGCGCGCTTGACGATTTCATCCTTTTCGCGGAGAAGATTGGTCGCCGTGGTGTCGTGCAGTTGTTCACGCACGATTCTTGCTACCCGTTCCTCTTCGGTTTCCTCGTCATCGTCGGACGATTTACCTTTCTTTGAAAGAGCCACCTTTTTATAGTTCTCCCTCTCTGCCGCGACTTTGTCGAGATTGGCTTGGGTTTCTAAGTATTTAGCCTCCCAATCCGTTTCATCGACCTTCACCCCCTCTACTTTCTTTTCGTCTTCCATTGTTTTAACTCGTGGTGCGAGCGGTTATTTTAATTCGTATGGACTAGATACGAACGACCCCCTTGTTGGGGGGTTGTTCAAGCACTAGAGGCCAACATTTCGGGAAAACCTCTAATGCTTGGATAACCCTCCAAACTGGGTGAAATGTTGACTGTATTATAGCAAACGGGGGGGATTATCTAATTAATTGCAATAATTTAATTATTGTTTCGATGCGCCACACAAAATATGCCGCAAACACTAATTTCGCTACTTGGATAACCCATTCGCCTTTGCTCATAGCGTCATATGCAGTTTCGTCATATTCTCATTGTCCAAGCCGAGGTAGTGGTAGCGTTCTTCGCCATTCTGGCAGTCGGAAAGCAAGCAGTTGTAGAGATCGGCGTTGCTTAGACCTATCGTTATGGGGTTTATTCGGCGCAAAAAGAACACGGCAGCGTCCAAAACCTTAGGGAGATACAAGGAAAAGCCGACCAATTTGGCTATTTTAGACCAGTCTCTCGCGTGGTCACGCTCAACTAATATGTTCAAAAGCCTCCTTACTTCCCTGCGGGGGTTTTCTTCCAGTTCATTCTTATTCAAGCATTGCAAAACGTCCTGCACCCTGTACCTGTAGGGTCGGTCGTTTTCCAAAATCACGCACACTGCTCCGATTATCCACTTATGCCAGCCGTACAATGCCCCGTGGATTTCCCTGACGGCTCTTGTGTAATGTTGTGGATGGTAGTAATAGGGTCGTAAGCAAAGATAGCAATAGTTCGCGAACTCATCGAGCCATTCCTCACTGAAATCCCTAGAAAGCCAAGCCAAAGCCCTTGTAGGGTGCTTTGAGGTAAGTTTAAGCTCATTCCTGATGTATCGCTTGACCGAATCCGCCCAGACCTGAATATCGGGGTCATAATTCCCATATACGGGATATTTGTTCTCGTTGTACCACAACACCAAGCCTTCTTCTTCGGAGTATTCAACACGCTTCAAATCCTCTTGTTTGGTATCGACGGGCTTGCGGTCGTTCCCATACTCAAAAAATGACTCGTGGATTCTAAAGACGCTCATTCGAGTATTCGGTCTAATATTTTCCTATAAATATCGGCTGCATATAAAATCCCCTTTCCGCCCACCATGTCGCTATAATCCTTTGAACCCTCAAACATCTTTAACTTCGCCGTGTTGACCACGGTGTTCTGCACAATGTCCCACCATAAAGTCCTTTTGACATATGCACACTCGCTTTGGAGAATCTTCGTCTGTTCTGGGGTTAGTGGCTCGCCGTTCAATAGAATGACCTTTTTCTGCACTGGTCGCCCTAGTTCATCAATGACAACCTTTTCAGTGGTGATAATCTTCGAGGGATCAAGGAATAAGAGGTCTTGGCGTTCCTTTTTAAGCTCGTCTATCTGCTTTTGAAGATAATTGAACGAATCAGTATCAGCTTTATTTAACGCCTCGAAATCACACTTCTTGACTTCAACTATAAGCCTCCATCGTTCTATTTCCTTTTGAAAGAAATCAACTTCTTCCTTGCAGAACCATATCTTGAAATCGTGCCACTTATCCTTGAGATTTTCGAGCATTGACCTTATCGAGTAGATTTTTTAACGCCTCTTTAAGGTCTTTGCCCATCGCCAGTTCTTTTGTCGAATAAGCGCACACGCCGCCAGAAACCAACCTCTTGGCTTCATACCAATCATCACCCAACTGCTCAATCAGTTCATCACTGTTCATTGTCGTAGGTGATGAATCTAATTGGAAGCTCCGACAACTTCTTTTCCTTGTTCAAGTTGCGCTCGTTCTGCACGATCAACTGCCCCATTGAGTTGATGATGTCCAAAGCGACGTTTATCTTCTCGTCTTTTATGGCGGCGTATAAACCCTGATAGTCTTTAGCCGTTTCGTCTTTGTCGAACTGCTCTTGGATAGCCGAAAGAGCCGATACGTCCATATCTCTCTTTTGGTTGGTGAATGCTTGGTCGATTACCAAAGCAAGGGTCTGCAATTTTATCTTTGCGTCTTCAATGGGCAAGTCCACCAAAATAGGATAGATTGCCTCCTTCATCACCTGCCCTTTATGCTTATCGTGCTTTGCGAGGTCGTCCAGCCTTCTTTTTTGTTCCGGCGTGAGCTTCTGCTTGTTTTTCTTGTTGAACATCGTTTTGTTGTTTAATTTCCTTCCCCTCGACTTTGTCGAGCAATGCCCTGAAACAGACGTAAAAATCGTCCGAATGAACTCCCGTAATCTCTTCCATGCTCTTCTTTGTGATGACTGCCAAGTCCGCGTGGAGGAATCCATCGGAGATGACCGTGCCGCCCGTATGCCCTAATAATGTCTGCCTGACGCCCCGCGGCTCTATCTTGAACAATTCCGCAATCTTGTATCTCGTATCGTTAGGCAACGAGAGCCAAACGGGATACGAAATGAAATCATAAGGATCTATCATGTTGTTTAATTTCGTTTAGACGACCTTTATGCGCTTGGTTGGTTCGTGTATACGACTCCCGGTTTCGTAATGTGCATTTCGGGCTGCACTACGCCGTCGATTATCTCCGTATCAACTGATTGCGATGGAACTGGCGTCGATGCCGCTTTATTGTTCAGCATCACTGATGTGATGATTACTTTTTTAGATGTTGCCATGTGTTAAATATAGCATAATTTTATACTTTCGGCAAACCCTGTGCGACCTGTGCGGGATTTGGCTGTTGCGGTGCGACGCCCGGCTTTCCTCCTGGAAGCGGTTTGCCGCCGTTCTGGGCTACCTGCTGGGCGAGAGCCAATGGGTCGTTCGACGCCGCTGGGTTCTGTGTCTTTATGAACTTATCAGGGTCACGCTGTGAGGCTTTGTAGTTCTTCAAAAGGAACTCTTTTGTCACCATTTCGGGGTCTGCGGAAGGGTTTTGAATCAGTCGGTCATACGCTTCAAGCCCCATTTCCTTCTCGGTCTCCTCGGACATCGGATTTAGGACATCGGGGTTAATAGCTACTGTGAACTGCAATTCCCTGAACTTCTCTGGGTTAACTCTCCAAAGTTCGTTCTTGGAATTCATTCCGCCGCCTTTTTCCAGCGTCTCAATGGACAGCCAGTCCATCCCTTCATCGCTCACGTCCTCTGGTAACGTGTTATCGAATTGTATCTTCTTGGTCACTTGCCTGCCTTTCGACTGCTTGTTGTGCAATAAGAATGCCTTGAACACCAACGGGCCGTCGTCCTCGATTTTCTGTACGTCGGCTATTGTCATGTACTGCAAAATATCACCTAGCCTCAACTTGCCGAAATCCTTGACGAATATCGAAATCATTTGGATGAACAAGCCCAACAAGGTATTGGCATTCTGCTGGATGATGGACATTGAATAAGCCGCCATCCTTTTGCCGCTGACGCCCGTTCCTTGCATCCACTGATCCATTGAGGTCTCAGAAATAGACTGCTCAACCTGTCCCATAGCTTGAATCCCAGCCCCAATGTTGTTCTGCGTTGTGAGGGGACGTAAATCAGCATTGGGGTCACTGAAAGTCGTTACTGCGCCAGGGATCAAAACATCAGAACCGATGGCCTCTCCTCCCTTGTTTATCATCGGCGGGAAAAGCTGGAGGTATGTTCCGTCCATTACCATCTGGTAAAGGGTATTGATGACCTTAGCGTCCTGCCCCATCTTAAAGGCTAAGGACTTGTAATAGAAGCATCGCCCGCCGTCAATCAACTCATACCCAAACTTGGTGAACGGATATAATTTGTCCTGTCTTGGGTTTGGGTTGTCATAGTCCGTGAGCATAACCCCATTCACCATGATGATTTTGAGGTCGTTCGTCCTGTTCCAGTAGATTATCTCCTCGCACATTTCACCACGCATCGAGGAATCGTAGACCTCATAAAACAATCTGTTCGCGTCGTCGTAGACTATCTGTATCCCCGGCTTGACGTGCTTGAAGTTCGGCAAATGCCCATACTTCGCTTCCATGAGCGAGTAGTTATGCACCCTGCGCCAAATGAGCCATCCCTGCTTTTGAATGTCGTGTTCGTAAAAGTTCTCGATATACAACTCGTCAACTGGGACGATGGCGTCCTGAAAACCCGACAACACGTTGTCGAGCACCTCTTCCCAATGCCACAACCCGTCCGCGCCTTTCTCCGATTTAACTCTGCGATACGTCTCTGAATAGTCCGTATAGACGATTGATGCTGGCTCAACCAGAGCGTTTATGGTCGCATAGAGTCCAGTCTTTGAGTAGTCCGACTGCTGTCCCGTCCATTCCATCAAATCCTCCATCACCTGAGCGCAGTCCTCTTGGTCTTCCGATTGTTCGTCTTGGGCGAAAATCTTAGGGAATAGGATTCTAGCCGTTGCGTGCGCCGCAATACTGATGACCTTGTTCCTCGTCGTAGGACGGATAGCGTTGGATTTCCACGCCTGCGTTATATTACCATCGAGCGGATCGCCGTCGTTTGGCTGGTAGATATTGAAGCTCATGCGGTCAATCTGCGCCCTCACAAGCAAGGCAAGGTCGTTGAACTCCCTTCGTGGCTTCCTTTGGTTCAAATCCCCTAATGTGAAATGCTTGATAATCATTGACCGAACCATCTGCTCTTCTGGCGTCGGCTTATAGTTCGATACAGGCACTTTTGTCTTGCCTGTTATCATCTCTGGGGTGATTTTCGATTCTAGCAATCCCGACCGTGGAAAGGATTTCAATATCTCGTCGTTCGTCATCGCTTGGGTATATATACGGCTGCCTTAGTTTGTGCCTTTATTATAGCATTCGATGGGGATGGGTTTATGTACGGCGACGGGATGAATGTCTTGGCAATGTTTGTGTTCTTTGTCACCTCGCTGCTCGCTATGGCGTAGCGTAAAGCATCAAGTAGGTGGTCGTTCTCTTTGATGGGCAATTCGTCCTGATTCCGTTGGTCTTTCTTGTCGGGATAGGAATAGGTCTCAAACTCGGTTATTAAATTGACGCACTTCTTATTTATCCTGATTCGGTTGGCTTTTAACAGCTCCCTGACCTTTTGGATGCCCGAAACGATGCTATCTTTCCCTTTATTCACCTCGCGGACATTCACCCCTTTACGTCTCAAAGTCTCAATGGCTGAAGCGTTCTCTGGGTCGGGGAACACCTTTTGAAACCTTTGCGAAGCCACATAATCGCCTATCTCTTCCTCCGTTCTGCCCGAATGGTAGTATTCGTCGGTAATCCAGTAGACTCTTTTGGGGTCTACGGTTATAAATGGCATCGCGGCGGGGTTCGTATAGCCAAAGTCTAGCCCAGCGATCCGTTCGTATTGTTCCGGCTGTTCGGTCGTCTCGTCGTATAAATGCACTTCTCGGTTGAAATCCTTGTACACAAGTCCTTCGGTCTTCCTGAAATCCGCTAGATACTCTTGGGCGAACCTATCTTCGGTCAACTGCTTCCTCGCGTTGTCTATCTCCTCTTTAGGGATAAAAGGGTTGTCATAAGTGGTAAAATGGAACGATTTGAATTCCGGGTCGGTGAGTTCAACGTTATATAGGTCGTAAAAATGATTGAAACCTTTTGGGGTAGAGATGAATAGAGCTTGCCCCTTTCTGTCGGTCAATGTCGGTCTAATAACCTCCTGCCACTGCATCCAGAAGTTTCTCATCATAGCCACCTCGTCGAGTACAATGAAATCGAACGCCTGCCCTCTTAGCGTCTCAATGGACTCCCAGCCACGCAATAGGAAGATGCTTTCTTTTCCGTTCTGGGTCTTTATGCGTATCTCTAAGCGAGATTCGTTGACGGTTATGGCTATCTCATGAAGTTCTTTCTTCAATGCTTCCCACGCAATGTCTCTCGCTTGTTGATAGGTCGGAGCGATATAGCAAATACGGGATTCCTTCGAGAACCCCAAACCTTTCATCTCCTCTACCGCTAGCGTTGTTTTCCCACCGCGCCGTCCGATGTTCACAACCCTAAATCGGTGCAGGTCACTTACTATCGCTGATTGGGGCGGTGTTAATAGCATATTTCTTGGCAACCTCGCCGCTTATATTTACAATAACCACACTGTTATTCACCGATTCTGATTCATACTTCCGTTTAAGTTTATATGCCATGTCCAATGCTTTCGCAGCGTCGGAATGTGGTTGTTCGGTGAACTCAAAATGTGAACCGTCTTTTGCGCCGTCGCTTATTATTAAAACCTCCTTTTTATTGAGTAATTTGTTGTGGATCGCCGTCAATTTGCTATCCGATAGAACCTTATCCATCAACTCTGCCCATCCCTTACTATTTGTGAGATTCGATGGATTTAATGCCGTATTCGGGCTATAGCCAGCTTCAATCATGGCGGTACTTACCACACCATGATTTTCCATGATTTTCTTTGCGGCTATTTTTTGTCTTACTGTCGCCATAAAATGTTGTTTAATTTCCTTTTCTACTGTATGGGGTCGGTGTTCTCTTGGGTTTCTTCGGGCGCGACTTCCTGAAATTCAACAGGCTGTTCTACTACTTCGGTCTCAATGGGTGCTTCCACGGGCGTTTCAATTACTGGCGTTTCAACCACAGGCTCAATGATAGGCTCTTCTACCACTTCTGGGGCTAAAATAACCTCTGCCTCTGCTGTTGGGGTCGCTTCTGGGGTAAACTCTACCACATTATCGTCCTGCGTGGTAATCCCTTCTTGGGTTACTACAATCTCGTCGCTCATCTCATTCTCCGATGCTGGGACTGGCTCTACGATAGAACTATTATCTCCCTGTATTACTTCTTGCATTTACTTATAGTTTTTCTTTTTAGGTTCGACTTCCTTCTTAATATTGCTGTTGATTTTAATTACTTCCGCGGGCGCGAAATGACTGCCCAACTCTTTCACCAATTCTTTCCCTTTGGTCTTCTTAATGGTCAATTTAGCCGCCTGCAAGCGATGAATGCCTGACATGGTTATATGTGTTTGATTTTTTTCGACTTTACCAATCCTAATAACTTGCTTTTACTGCTTCGGCTAAGATGGGCGTCCGACCTATTCACCATATGGTCGAACTTCTTTCCATCCTCCCGCTGGGGGAACTTCGCATGAAGACGCTCATGGTTGATCGTGTCCAAAAGTTCCCCCGGTCTCTTTATCCCCTTACTCTTCTTCACATTGATTCTAATGACCTTCTTTTTGGTATCGGTATCGCCAAAGAAGCGGAGCTTATTGTCCACTTTCAACTTATAGCCATATTTTTCCCGAAACCATTTTTCTGCCATTATATTCGTGCTTTGTGCGCTCTTAAAGCGTTTTGATAGGCGTTTATCGCCGCACCTTTGCCATATTTTGACTCAATGCGTGCGAAGTTGCCGGTCGTCCTTGTCCTGCCGAGCGCGTGAACTGCCGCCCTACCATGCGCGCCAGTCGGTTTTCTGCCCTTCTCTTTTCGTTTTTTCTCATGCCTCTTCGCAAAGTTACCTTTAACAGAACCTAAGATATTCTTCCCATTGAAGTTGCTGTTATCCTGCAACCCTCTTCCCTGCGACATGGACGGAGGACGCCAATTAGCCATGCTCGGCTGGTCGCCCTCGTTTATCTTATACTTTTTTTTTTCGTGTTTCTTGTCGTGGTGTCCGACATGATTCGCCGTGGTATGACCCTTGGATGAGCAGATTCTGCATGAGGTCTTGTGGAACTCACGGGATTTCTCGTGTTTCTTCTCGTGCTTTCCCTTCTCATGCTTCTTTCCACACGTCTTGCAGTGGGTCTTCATCTTCTCGTGCTTCTTCTCTTTTGATTCTTCATCTACCCATTCCTGCATACCCTTGATTGCCGACGAGGAATGCTTTTTGTGCCTCTTCTCGTGTCGCTTTTCCTCATGTTTTTCGCGACGCTTCTCTTCTCTCTTCTCCTCGTGCATTCCATGCTTTTCGTGGCACTTCGTGCAATGCTTCTCCTCGTGTTTCTCGCAGTATTTCTCCTCGTGCTTCTCATGCTTCTTAGAAAATATAGCTGCCTGATTGTTGAGTTTCTTCTCATTGCGACCGCCCATATTCATCCGATTGGCATTCAAAGAACCGACAGGAGATTCACGCTCCACCGATTTGTGCTTCTTATGCAATACAGGAAACCCCTTGCCCGCCGCTTTCCGCATAGCGGCAGCTTTCATCAGATCGCCGGGTTTCGCTTTCTTTGGGTTCAGTTTGAACCGCTTGTACAATGCTTCTTTTTCGTTCTTCATAGTTGTTGATAATTGTTTCGACCTTTGGTTCGACTATAGGGTTCATTATAGCATTCTGGGGGGTATTGCATTTGAAAACACGCCACTCTTTCACCATCCATTCGTCCTTCAGTTTGTCGTAATCCTTGAACCGCCAGCAGTCGGGGTTCTGGCAAATGAACATATAGGTCTGGGTCTGGGTCTTTTTGTCGAAGAACGAGTATCTGAAAGAATATATCTGCTGGTGAGGTATAAAAAAAGGCATATCCATTGCCTTGCGAACCTCTATCATCCGCTTGCCGTTCATTACGCCGTTTAGATATATCTTTTTTTCCTCGATATGCCCATTGAAAATATAGCGCACTAATAGGGTTTCTGGTTTGTTACAGGCTATGCAAGAAGAATGTTTTTTCTGTTTCACTTCTTGCCTATATTCTACGCTATTTTCTTATTCTGTGCAAGGGGTTTTAGGGGATAACCTATTTTAGCTTTGATTGGAGGGAGGAGAGGAGCTGGATGAAATTTCTTCGCCAGTTCCCGCCTCCGCTTGAGCTTTCCAAAGTCTTTTCTATCGCCTCAATCGCTTCTTTCAGCGCAGTTTCGTAGCCCTCGCGATAGGCTTGAGCGTCTTTGGTTGTCCATGCGCTCATTTCTTCCGGTTCTAATTTAAGCGTGGCGGTCGTTCCGACTCTCATCCCTTCCTCTTTTCCTTCTTCCCGCGCGGCGGCGATTTCCTTCTCTACTTCCGCATTGGGCGTGAGAAGTGCCATGCACCCCGTGTGGATAGAGGAAGCTGTCGAGCCGAGTTCTATCTCCTTGTGGCAGATGAAGCAATGTTCGGTAGGGTCCGGGGGAGCGGCGAAAATAGCGAGTATCTCATCAGTCATTTTCTCGGCGTTTATCGAATACCCCTCCCGATAGTTATCCCATAGTATTTTTTCGATTTGCTTCCTTGTTCCAATGCTTTGTGAAAGGATGTCTTTGGATGTTTTCGGCGGTTCTTCCCCTTCCATCCATCCGACCATATTTTTACAACATCTCGTTTCGTGTTCAAGTCCGCGCACGAACTTCTTGTCGTGGCAGGCACAACCGCAATTCTTGCAAAGATTGATCATGGTTAGTGGGTTATGCCTTTTATGTTTATCTCCCGCGCCCAGATACCCAAAATGGCTGATACGAAGCCGACACACAGACCAATAGCGAATCCCCACCAGTGCATAATCAACGCTACGGAGAACATTATAAAAGCAATAATAGTCATGGTTAGTCTTTTAGGGGGTCATATTTGTTCTTTTGCCCGCGCGACTGCTTCGGGATGATTCGCGGGTAACATTGTTTGGTAGCAGTCATCGCATACGAGCATAGCATCATCATTCCATTCTGTGGGCGGCTTGCCAAATACTTCCATGGCTTCAGCTATCGCATCGGCATCGTCCCATCCTTTCTCGAAAACGCCTTTACATTTTGCACACTGGTATTCGTTTGCCTTCATAGTTATTTTCCTTTCATTTCCCCGCTGGACGAAGGAGGGGTTTTCTTAGAGGTCTTTTGAGGGTGGGGAGCTTGACCTTTTTCTTTCTTTTGGGGCGAAAGCATCTGGGCGAACTCGGATTGAGCTAAAAGTTCTCCCGCGCCTTTTTTATACACCAGCGCGGTCAATTCAAAGATAAGGATTTTTACGTCGGCACCAGATAATTTTTCCGCTTCCCGATAAATGTCTTTGATTTTCATGTTGGTAATGGGGGGCTAGGAGGTGAGGGGGTGAGTTATTCTTTGGGGGGAAAGATTACGATCATGGAAGGAAATGGAGCGGGGCCACCGTTTCCAAAATGAACACGACCTTTTAAGAATCTGATTTCAGCTTTGCCATAGATGTAATCGTGAAACCATCTTGTGTCGGTGCGTGCCGGAAGTAGACAAACGACCAAGCCCCCCCCTGTCGCCGCTTTCTTTACCCACTCTCCAATCGTTCTCCCATACGGAGGGTTCATAAAAACGTTGTCATATCTCCATTCATGCGACAAGCCATCTTCTTCCTTAGTGAAGAAATGTTTGCATTTCGCATTCTTCTTTGTAGCGCATGGATCTAGCGTAAAGTGAAACTCGGCGTCCAGTTCATCGAACAACTCTTGCGGCGTCGCCCATTCAGGCGTCGCGCTGGAAAACATTGCTTGTTTAAGAGATACATCGTTCATTTCTATGTTATGTCATTGGTTACTCCTTGGCGTAGAGAGGGCAGGAAGCGCTGGTTACGCATGTTCATTACGTTTAGGAAGGAGGGAGGCGAGAATATCTCTTATTTTTCTTGCTTCCCATAATTTATCCACATAATATTCTTGGTCGTCATATTTCCCAACAGCTTCGACTAATTCTTTTATTCTTTTTTCCACCGCATCCGAGCATTTTTGAAGCGTAGATTCTTGGAGGGCGGAGAGGGTTTGGGTGAGCCACTTATCCAGTTCTCCGTTTTTGCTTTCATAACGCATTGTTACATCGCCCCTGTCATTTTCGCCGCCGACACAAAACTTCTTCTCAAACTCTTTCATCTTTTCCGCCGCGAACGATTCAAGAGGACTATCTGACTTCACTTTGCTTTGGATGTTCATTGGGGGGATTGGTTTTTGGTTTCTTTCGGAGCGCCATGTTCGCCTTGTGCTATATGCTCTTGGCGCATTTCTTCGCTTTGGAAGTACCATCCGCAGTCTCTCACGGGGCAAGCATAGGTAAACGAGGAGAAGTCGCCCGATATGCCTTTGCGGCGAAAAAGAGAGAAAAAGTAATCAATTATCTTCTTCATAGGTAGTTAGTGGGTTAGGATTTCTTTGAAGGGTTATAACGACCGCGACCACGACCGCGACCACGACCGCGACC
>JGI26470J50227_1000630_pt1 | contig 14058 bp, 17 predicted proteins | sample FreactTroBogLake_FD_50227 | JGI IMG/M metagenome (IMG submission 50227) | reverse complement strand
GGAACATTGAATGGTTCAAATAAACTAGTTTTAACACTAGGTTTAACGGCTATTCAAGTAGGTCCAAATTCCACCACAACTGGCTTACTTGGCATTGCCCAAGCCTAATAGGAGAAGATTATTATGGCAACTAGCAAATTCGGTCGTGAACCAAAAGAGATGACAACTGAGCCATCTGCTGATGAGCTTAAGCATGAAGGTATGAAAAAAGGTGGTCATGCCCATAAGAAACACATGGCAATGGGTGGCAATCCTATGATGGCACAAGCTCCTATGAAAAGAGCGATGCCAATGCGTCGTGCTATGGCAATGCAACCTGCTTTGTTAACTCGCAAGCATGGTGGTAAAGCACATCATGCTGAAGGTGGCGAATCTAAAGCAATGGAACGCAAAGAAATGCATGAAATGCATAAGATTGAAAAAGAACTTAAGCATCATGAAGGTATGAAAGCATCTAAAGCACACCACGGTTTAAAAGCAGGCGGTATGTATAAGCCACAAATGGGTGGATTACTTGGTGAAGGCAAGCCACACCACAAGGGTATGACAGGCGGTGTAGAAGGACCTGGCTATGCTCATGGCGGTAAAGCACACCATGTATCAGGTCATCCTGAAGGTACACATAAGCATCATATGCATATGGCTAAACATCATGCACAAAAACATGCAGAAGGTGGTTCAGCACATCATCACAAAATGCATGAACACCATAAGCACATGGCTAAGATGTGTAAGGCTAGCGGTGGAACAATGCCAATGGTTACCAAAGGTGGAGCACAACTCAAAGGTGGCGGATTAGCTACTAAGGGTGATGCATTCCAAACTAAAGGTACTTTAAAACCAAAGATTAATGTACAAGATAAAGTTGTTGAAGCAAAGCAAACTAAATCTTTCCATACTAAATCAGGTGGCATTGAAGGCGTTGGATACAAGCATGGTGGCAAAATGCATAAGTTTGCTAAAGGCGGAACAGTGCCTGAAAGCGTTGCTAATCGTTATTTAAATGACATAAAAGACGGTAGTGCTAAACACCACAAAGCAGGTAAGACAGGTGAAATTCATGAAGCCCCTGCAGGTTACAAAAAAGGTGGTCATGTTAAGCATCACGCTCATGGAGGTCATGTACAGCATCATACGACGCACGGACATGATGACCACGGACATAAGTCGATGCATCATCATGCAGGCAAGCACGACCATGGGCATACTCATATTGACCATCACCCAATGAAGCATGGAGGTCATGCTAAGAGCAAGATTTCTACGCATCATAAAAAAGGTGGCAAGTGTAACTACTAAAAGGTAGGGGGTTCAATCCCCCACTTTTTAAATTTGGAGAATTTATATGAGCAATAATGTCGTGTCATCTGTAACTCGTAGTGGTGCATATGAACCATTTGATTTGCAAGTTGCTAGAAACCAAATATATGGACACCAACAGGTTAACATTTTTGGTTATCAAGCATCTGTAACAACTACGAGCATTCCTGTTTGGGAAAATGCTACAACGTATACTTACATTACAAGTGCATCTACACTAACCCTTGCAAGCACTTCCGCATCTGATGATACGGTTGCTAAGGTGTTAATTAGTGGATTGGACTCAGGATTTAATCAAATATCCGAAACTTTACAAATGAATGGCGTTACAGGGGTAACAACCTTAAATAGCTATTATCGTGTAAATAATTTGGTTTTAATTTCTGCAGGTACAGGACAAACAACAAACGTCGGTGTAATTACATTAAAGCAATCATCAAACGTGGTCGCACAAATCAATGCAGGAATTAGTAAATCACAAAGCACTATATTTACCGTGCCTGCAGGATATACATTTTATTTAGATTTAGCTGAAGTAAATACATCAAATAGTTATACAGGAAGCACAATTGTTACTTACAAGGTACAAGCAATTAACAATGTTACAGGTGTAAAATTAAATGTATTACAACAACCGTTTGTATCAATTTATACAGCGCAAAGACAAGCAAATCCGTTTTTATACGCTGAAAAAACCGACATTCAATGGCAACTTGTTACAAGTACAGGAACAATTTCTGCAGGGGTTATCATTACAGGTAAATTGATTCAAAATAATAACAATGTTGTTGGCACAGGAAGTTAATTATGCCCTTGATTAAGTCTAAATCTGAAAGAGCGTTCAAGAAAAATATTTCTACAGAAATTCGTGCAGGTAAAGAACCTAAGCAAGCGGTAGCAATTGCTTACGCTACACAGCGTAGTGCAAAGAAAAAAGATGGCGGTGGTCTTTATGCCAACATTCATGCTAAACAAGAGAGGATAGCCCATGGAAGTAAAGAACATATGCGCAAACCTGGTAGCAAAGGCGCTCCTACTAAAGAGGCATTTATCGAGTCTGCTAAAACTGCTCGCCATAAAAGTGGCGGAGGTGTATCTCTCTCTGTTGGAAGGGGTGAAAAATTACCGACAAAACAAGGCGCAGGTCTTACAGAAAAAGGCAGAGAAAAATACAACCGAGAAACAGGAAGTCATCTAAAAGCACCTCAACCACAAGGTGGTTCTCGCAAGAAATCATTTTGTGCAAGGATGCAAGGCGTTGTAGACCACGCTAAAGGTGATGCTCCAAGAGCAAAAGCATCCTTAAGACGTTGGAATTGCAAAGATGGTGGACAACCAAAGAAGAAATATGACATCAAGGGGTGGTAATGGCTACAAGCGGAACAGTATCTACCACAGTCGTAACGGTTCAAAACCTCATAGACAGTGGTGCTAGAAGGGCAGGAAAACTTGCTGAAGAGTTAACGTCTGAGCAAATTTTTGCATCTAAACAATCGCTCTATTATTTGCTATCTAATTTAGTGAATTATGGTGTTCAGTATTGGGCTATTCAAAAGAATGTTATTGGTTTATATCCTGACCAATACGAATATTTATTACCTGTAGGTACAAATGATGTATTAAATGCCAATTATCGATATTTAACCATTAATACCAATAATCCATTTTCGTCTTCAGGCACAGTTGCCAATGCTTTTGATGGCGCATATACCAATATTTGCCAACTAAGTACCAATACAGGCTATATTGGTATGAATAATGGCACACAAAATCCTGTTTACATGGCAACCATAGGCATTTTGCCTGCAATTACAGGTACGGTTAATTATCAAATACAATCATCATTAGACAACTCTACATGGACAACTGTATATACCCCTACCACAACATCTTGGGTAACAAGACAGTGGATTTATAACGATTTAGACCCATCTACTAGTGCTCCGTATTGGAGAATATTACAAACTAGCGGTGCAAATATGGGCGTTTATCAGGTTATTTTTGGTTCTAACCCAACAGAAATACCGATGTTCCGTATGAACCGTGATGATTATGTTAATTTGCCAAACAAAAACTTTTTAAATAACTATCCGTTGCAGTATTGGTTGAATAGAACGATTCCGCAACCAACGATGACGCTTTGGCCCACCCCACAAATTTATTCGCCACAAATCGTGGCATGGTGTACACGTTACATACAAGATGTGGGCGCACTAAATGGTTCTATCGAGATTCCACAACGGTGGTATTTAGCAATACAGAACATGCTTGCACATCAAATGGCAATGGAATTACCGCAGATTGACCCTGCTCGTATTGCTTACTGTGAACAACAAGCAGAGAAATATTTACATATTGTGCAAGAAGAAGAACGTGATAAATCACCTATTTACTTTGCACCAAACATAAGTGTATATACAAGATGAAATGGCTCAATACTCGTGGAAATGCGGTATTAACGATTCAGGTTTGCGACAGATGCAAAATGAAACGTGCGTACACGGATGTTCAAGAAGACGGTAATACACCAGGTTTGCGTGTATGTAAGTTTGGATGTATTGATAATAAAGACCCATATCGTTTAAAAATGCGTCAGCCTGAAAAGATTTCTGTGCGGTTTCCACGACCTGATGCCAATATTGGAACAGGCAATAATCAAATCGTAACAACTCCTGGCGCACAAGATTTATTATCCTTACAAACGCCATATACAGAAAACGGCAATTTAGAAGGCATTACTTATACTCCTGTGAATACGAATCCATGACGAATAAAACGATTCCTGAATTACCACCAGCTAGTGCTTTGAATGGCACGGAACAAGTCCCTATTCAGCAAAATGGATTAACGGTACAAACTACAGTAGCGGCTATTGCTAATAGTCCTACGCAATATCAAACATTTATTACAGTTAATCAAGAGCCTACTTTAGCCAATAGTAGAAGTTTAATTGGTGGATTAGGCATAGGAACATCTACAGGTAGCCCACAAGGACAATTTTCTCTTTTCCTTAATGGCGTATCAGCATCATTAGAAAACGCATCACAAGGCATTATTGTCAAAAATAGCGGTAGTGGCGTAACTAATCGAAGTATTGCTACAACAGGCGCAGGATTAAGTATTACTAATGCTAACGGTGTCAGTGGCAATCCAACCATAGGATTAAGTGGTTTACCATTAGCGTTGGCTAGTTTAGGTGGTGTGGGATTTTTATCGTCTAATGGCTCTGTTTTAAGTACAAGCGTATTAACAGGCACAACCAATCAAATTTCTATAGCAGGTGGTGATGGAAGTTCTACGCCTACTATCTCTATAGCAAGTAATCCAACTATCCCTGGTGCAGGTTCAATTACGATTCCAAATGGAACAACAGGTCAAAGAACAGGAAGTATTGGCGCAATACGATATAACTCTACGTTAGGCGCATTTGAAGGTTATCTATCTACAGGGTGGCAACAGTTTTCATCTGCAGGTGGGGTTACTACATTTCAAACCTCACTATCAGGATTAACTCCTAGTTCTCCTACTACAGGTGCGGTAACTTTAGCAGGTACTTTAAACCCATCTTCAGGCGGAACAGGTGCAAATACATTAACAGGTTATGTAATTGGTAATGGCACGTCGGCATTTACAGCGTCTGCTACGATTCCTACGACTGATTTATCAGGGACGATTACCAATGCGCAACTTGCTAATTCAAGTATCACGATTAACTCGAATACAGTCAGTTTAGGTGGTTCGGTTAGTGTGGGAACTGTTACAAGTGTTACAGGAACTGCTCCTATTCAGTCAAGTGGCGGAAATACCCCTGCTATTAGTATTACGCAAGCAACTACAAGCACAAATGGATACTTATCATCAACTGATTGGAACACGTTTAATAACAAACAACCGTCAGGTTCTTATGTAACTTCGGTTGGAGCGACTAGTCCTGTAACAAGTACAGGCGGAACAACGCCAACTATAGCAATGCCTGCGTCTTCTAGTACGGTTAGTGGTTACTTAACGTCTACGGATTGGAATACATTTAACGGTAAGGGGACAGGTTCGGTTACTTCTGTATCAGGAACAGGTTCAGTTAATGGCATTACTTTAACAGGTACAGTAACAACAAGTGGCAATATTACATTAGGTGGAGCACTTGCCAATATTGCTAACAATCAGTTAACCAATAGTTCGGTTACATTTAACAGTGTTGCGGTAGCACTTGGTGGCTCAGGGACAATTACTGCAGTCAACCCTAATGCTTTGACTATAAGCACAGGACTAAGTGGGACTTCATACAATGGCTCAAGTGCAGTCACTATCGCAATTGCTAATACGGCTGTAACCGCAGGCTCATATGGCTCGGCTACACAGGTAGGGACATTTACCGTTAATGCTCAAGGTCAACTCACTTTAGCAGGCAATACGACAGTAACTCCTGCGGTAGGTTCAATTACAGGATTAGGCACAGGAGTTGCTACTGCATTAGCAGTAAATACAGGTACAGCAGGTGCTTTTGTTGTAAATGGCGGAGCACTAGGCACACCGTCAAGTGGCACATTAACTAATGCAACAGGTCTGCCAATTTCTACAGGCGTAAGTGGGTTAGGAACAGGTGTAGCAACTGCTTTAGGAACAAATGTAGGCTCAGCAGGAGCATTTATTACATTCAATGGGGCATTAGGTACACCAAGTTCAGGAACAGTCACAAACCTTACAGGAACAGCCTCTATTAATATTAATGGAACAGTAGGGGCAACTACTCCAACCACAGGAAACTTTACAACTGTGACTGCAACTACAGGTATTTTTGGTGGTGGATTTTAACAATATGTTGATATAATGAACAAAAGGAATTGATATGGCACAAACAGGCTACACACCTATTATTATCTATGGAAGTGTCACTAGTGGCAATACGCCATCGGCATCAAATTTAACAACAGGCGCAACTGGTGTTGAATTAGCAATTAATGCATACGATGGTAAATTATTTTACAAAGATGCTTCAGGCGTTGTACAAGTTCTTGCCTCTAAAGCAGGTAATATCAACGTATCATCACTTAGCTTTGGCACTACAGGATTAACACCCAACACCGCAACAACAGGTGCAATTACCGTTGCAGGCACATTGATAACAAGCAATGGCGGAACAGGATTGGCGAGTTACACAGCAGGTGACTTACCTTACTATGCGTCAGGTACAGCATTATCTAAACTAGCAATTGGTACTAACGGACAGATTCTTACATCAAGCGGAACAGCCCCACAATGGTCAACACTAAGTGGTGTAGCGGTTACAACATTTAGTGGTGGAACAACAGGTTTAACTCCAAACACGGCAACAAATGGTGCGATTACGCTTGGCGGCACATTAAACGTAGCAAATGGTGGCACAGGATTAACAACATTAACATCAGGATATATTCCTTATGGTAATGGTACAAGTGCTTTTAGTTCTAGTTCTAGTTTAACGTATGATGGACAAACTTTATTAGTAAATCGTTCTACACCTATATTGACATTAACTGATACATCGTCAAGCAATAATTCTTTAAGATTTGTAAGTAATGGTGGAATTAATTACATTCAATCAGGAATTTCTGGTGGTTCATTTGCTGATTTAACATTCACAAGTAATAATGGTTCATCAGAAAAAATGCGTCTTACATCTGCTGGCTATCTAGGAATAGGTACAAGTAGTCCTGCACAACAATTACAAATTACAAATTCAACTTACGCACAAATGCGTATGAATCCAAATGCTTTATATGGCAGTATTATTGAATTTGTAGATAGTGCTTCTGTAACTAATGCACAAATAATAGCTTGGGGTTCTACTAATGCAACACCTAATGCATTATCTTTTAATACTGGCACTACAGAACGGATGCGTATAGACTCTAGTGGTAACGTAGGTATAGGAACTACAAGTCCTAGCATAGTAGGACCTTACGCTTCTGTTGTTGATATTCGTGGGACAACTACTGACCAAAATTATGGCGGTGCATTAAGACTTGCATCTAATAATGGAACAACAACTAATAGCTATTTGTTAAACACTTCAGTTGGGTTATATATATATAATACAAAAGCTGGTGCAATTATTTTTGGTACAAATAATACAGAAGCGGCAAGGATTGACTCTAGTGGTAATTTGTTGGTAGGTACTACATCACAAGTTGGTACTGCAAAAATAACTGTTGCTGGAAATATTGCTGCTTATGGCTATCAAAATAGACAAGGAACTACAGGTTCAAATGGTGGAAGTCTATTTAATTTTTATTGGAATGGTAATTTACAAGCATGGATAGATACTTCCAACGTAGGTAATGTAACTTTGGTTTCTGATTATCGAATTAAAAAAGATGTTGTTGATGCTCCTGAAGGATTAAGTCGAGTAATGCAATTAAGACCAGTTACATATAAATTTAAAGATATTGATTTATGGCATGATGATGGTCAATTAAAAGAAGGATTTATTGCTCACGAAGTAGAAGAAATTATACCTGCTGCAGTTTTTAATGAAAAAGATGGTTTAACTTCCGATGGTAAAATTCAACCACAAACATTAGATCCAATGCCATTAATTTCATTACTTACTAAAGCAATTCAAGAATTAAACAATAAATTTGATGCTTATGTAGCAACCCATCCTTAAGGAGAAATAAATGACAACATTTAATTGGCAAGTAGTACAAATGGACAGACTAACAAGTGATAATTTCGTCATAGTTTGTCATTACACCGTAACGGCTACAGATGGCACATACACAGCATCTACATACGGCACAACATCTTATACACAAGTAGAAGGTGAAACATACATTCCTTACGCTGATTTAACAGAAGCTATTTGCGTAGGATGGGTGCAGACTTCTATTGGAAAAGATACAACAGAAGCAAGTTTACAGTCTCAGATTGATTTATTAAAGAACCCAGTACAGGAATCAGGAGTGCCTTGGGTACAGTCTTAATTTTAGGGTAAGCCATCAGCCCTTTTTGGTGGCAATTTTTTAGGAATTAAAAAATGGAAAAAATAGCATTAGCAACTGACTTAGTTAACGGCATTCTTCAGTATCTTGGTTCTAGACCTTTTGTTGAAGTTGCAGGCTTAATTAATGAGATTCAAAAACAAGCGAGTGAGCAAGGCGCAACTCCTGTAGAAGCACCTGAAACAACAGTGAACTAATATGGATATGCAAACAATCATCGCTGACACTGATAAACGATTATCTGTACACGAGGCTAAAGGACCAGTTTCGTTTGTTGGTAAATTGTTTACTAAAGAATCTGTAAGTGAATATATGTCTTATGACCCTGAAACTGGCAATTTTTTACGTTTAAAAACGTCAGGGTCAAAAAAAATGGGTGAAAAAGTTGGGTACAACAATGGAAGATATTTGGAAGTAAATGTTTTTGGGAAAAAAACAAGAGGACATAGATTGGCATGGTTTTTAACTTACGGGTATATGCCTAAAATTATTGACCATATTAATGGTAATGGTCTTGATAATAGATTAAGTAATTTAAGGGAAGTAACTCAACAAGAAAATTGTCATAATATAAAAAAATTGCCTAATCATAATACAACAGGATATATGGGTGTTTCATATTACAAAGCAGGAAAAAAATATTCCGCACACATAAATATAAACGGAAAGAAAAAACATTTAGGTTATTTTATAACGGCGTTAGATGCTCATAACGCTTATTTAACAGCAAAGAAAAAATATCATCCATCATGTCCGAATTAAAATATACTGAAATAGAAGCCAATTTTATAACGCATGAAAAAATTTGCGAAGAACGCTATAACGCCATCTTAGAATCTTTTGACAAAGGCACTAAGCGTATGGAGCGTATTGAATATTTGTTGTATGCGGTGATTGTTTCAATCTTTTTTGGTAAAGATTTTTTAGTAGAGACAGTAAAGAACTTAGTGAAATGAAATGCCTGATATTAATCCGATTGCCGAAGGAGCAAAGTCTCTTAGTGATGGATTAAATCAAGCTCGTGAAGCAGGAAAGAGTCTTACCAAAAGCATTGAAGATATACAGCATGATGGAGTAGAGGTAGCAAGGCAAGAATTAGAAGCGTTAAAACGCAAGCGATTGGTTGAAGAAGCAACGGAAAACTCTATGATTTATAGGGCAATCCAAGAATACGAAGCACAGAAAGCCGTCATTATTGCCGAAAATAAAGCAGAAAAAGAGTTTAAAAATAAGTATGGTACGAAAGAATGGAATAAGGTTTTAGAGTTAAAAACCATTGTAGAAAAAGAAGCAAAAGAAAATAAAACTTATTATGGACACAAATTAGAAGATGTTAGACGAGTTCAATTTTTATGTTTTGTTGTGGCTTCTATCATCACTTATTTTTTGTGGAAGTTTAATCTTGTATGACATGGATAAAATATTGGTTTGCTGTATTTCTTATTGAGTTGTTTTTGTGGGCATATATTATTTATTTACATTTTGAAATTAAAGAATTAGAAAAAATGCGTAAACCTAAGTTTTCTAAACAACAAAAAGTAATTATTAGAACTAAGAAGGATATCGTCCGTGGATGATGAATTGTTTAAGTGGTGGACAATGTTTGCTTTGATTTGTATGATGTTAATTATATTGTTAAAGGATTAATATGGAATGGTTAGCTCAAATTGCTCCCGGTATTGCTACTGCTCTTGGTGGCCCACTAGCTGGTTTGGCTGTATCTGCTATATCTAAAGCACTTGGGATTGATGAAAAAGATGTGCAATCTACCATTGATTCAGGAAAGTTAACTTCTGACCAATTGGCAAGTCTTAAACAAGCCGAGATTCAATTACAAGCACAGGCTCAAGAGTTAGGGTTAAACTTTGAAAAACTCGCTGTAGATGACCGTAAATCGGCTCGTGATATGCAAACAGCAACACATTCATGGATTCCACCATTACTGTCTCTTTTAATTACTGCTGGGTTTTTTGGAATCTTATTTGCATTAATGATGGGTTATGCCACCAAGTCGGATGAATTGATGATTATGCTTGGTTCATTGTCAACAGCATGGGTTGGTATTATTTCTTTTTACTTCGGTTCATCAGCAGGTAGTCAAAAGAAAGATGAACTATTACATCAGAGTACACCAACAACATGAAAGAAAATTTTGATTTAGCATTAGCACACGTCCTCAAAAGCGAGGGAGGATGGTCGGATGATAGTACCGATGCAGGAGGAGCTACCATGAAAGGTGTTACTTTTGCGGTATTTAAAGAATTCAAACGTAATCCACATCTGACAAAAGATGATTTAAAGAATATAAGCGACCAAGATATTCACGATATTTATAAACAACTGTATTGGGATAAACATGGGGATGACCTTCCTGCTGGTATCGACTATGCCGTATTTGATAGTGCTGTTAATATGGGCGTGGGCAGAGCTTCCAAGCTCATACAAGAGGCGGTTGGAGTTACTGCGGATGGCGTGTTGGGACCTGCGAGCATATCGACTATTCAAAAGGCTAACCCAAAAGAATTGATTGAAAAATTCAGTGAATTAAAAAATAATTTCTATCATGGAATTGTTGAAAGTAGACCTGACCAAGTGAAATATTTAAAAGGTTGGTTAAACAGAGTGGCTGAAGTAAAAACAATTGCAGAAACTATGGTTGGATAAGGAAAAAAGGATTAAAATAGCAAAAACTGTTTGGGATAAACGGTTGGCATAACTAAGGACATTTATGGCAGCTCAAACTACACCCTCAAACACAAATGCGTCAGCAATGACGTACAACTCGTTGATTTTGGACGTTCAACAATATCTTGAGCGTAATGATAGTGCTGTCACCAATCAAATTCCTGAATTCATTATGTTGGCTGAGTTTGAAATTGCTCAGCAGATTAAGACATTAGGTCAGTTGCAAGTGGCTGAGTCTACTATGACAGCGACTAACCCTGTTTTACCTAAGCCTGCAAGATGGCGCAAAACAGTCAGCATGAACCTGACTAATAATGGTCAAATACAGCCTGTATTTTTACGCAAATACGAGTATTTAAGACAGTATAGTCCAAGTTCTACAGCAACAGGTACGCCTTTATATTTTGCAGATTACAACTATGACAATTGGATAGTGTCTCCTACACCTGACCAAAACTATGCTTTTGAGGTCTTGTATTATGAAAGACTTGCACCATTATCTAATGACAATCAAACCAATTGGTTGACACAAAATGCTCCAAATGCCATGTTATTTGGCACGTTATTACAAGCGATTTTGTTTGTAAAGAATGACCAAAGACAAATTTTCCAACAGAAATATAGTGAAGCCATGCAAGTCTTGAAAATGGAAGACCAATTACGTCTTGCTGATAGACAAGCCATTGCAATAGACGGATAAAATTATGACTACATCCAACCCTACCTATACAAGCCCGTTTACTGGGCAAACCGTAAGCCCATCACAAGTATCGTATGAATCACTTACCTTAAGTGCTAGCACAACCCTACAATGGTCGATTAATGGTAATAATCAAAATCAAGTTACCGCTAATATTATTGAGGTGTCCGCAACAACAGGCGGATTAACTCTGTACATGCCACCTGCGACACAAGTATCTACAGGTCAGGCAATGATTATCCGTAATATTGGTGCGAATACTTTTACAGTTGCCACCAATAATAGTACGGTTGGAAGCACTACAATTGTATCGGCAACCGCAGGTATTGCTTATTATATTTATGTTACTGATAACACAACGATTCAAGGAACATGGAATACAGTTACGTTTGGTGCAGGAACATCCGCTGCGAACGCCGCTACTCTTGCAGGATATGGTTTAACAGCCATAGGAGCGACGTTAAATCAACAAACAACAGTACAAACATATAGTTCAAATTACACGGTTCAATCATCAGCAAGAGCGCAGATAAACGTATGGACAGGCGGTGTAGGAATATTTTATCTACCTTCAGCATCTACGGTAGGAGCAGGATGGTTTACTATTTTTAAAAATGATGGAACAGGAATTGTTACATTAACGCCAAATGGTACGGATACGATAGATGGAAATGCTAATCAACAATTACAGCTTACAGAATCGATTGTATTAATTTCAAGCGGTACAGGTTGGTATTCTTATGCTTATGGACGTTCTAATCAGTTTGTATATACAGAGTTGGCTTTATCTGTCACAGGCGGTACAACTACATTAACAAGCCCACAAGCATCAAATACAATTCAAGTATATACAGGTACTTTAACAAGCAATCAAATCATTATTGTTCCTTCTACGGTACAGTTATATGCTTTCACAAATAACACAACAGGGTCATATACTTTTACTGTAAAAACATCAATAGGCGGTGGAGCAACAGTAACAATTCCGCAAAGTACATCTTTGATATTGATTTGTGATGGTACAAACGTCTATAACGCAGCATCGGGTTCTGCATCAAGTATTTCATCAATTACATTAGGCAATGGCTCTACTTCTGTTCCTTCCTTAAAATTTACAGGTGATTTAAATACAGGCTTATATTTGCCTGCATCTAGTCAATTAGGATTTGTGGTTGCCAATACGCAAGTAGGTTACTTCAATGCAACAGGATTCTTTGCTCTTGGTGGTATTTATGGGGGTGGATTTTGACGGCAAAGGTAATTACCCTAAATGTACAACCTGGGATTCAAAGGGATGGTACACAATTTGATTCCATCAAGTATGTGGATGGATTGTGGGTGCGCTTTCAACGTGGAAGACCTCGTAAAATAGGTGGTTACAATGGCTTGTTTCAAAATGCAACAGGCATAAGCCGTGGCATGATTATGCAATCCGTCAATGGTATTAACTATGTGTATTCAGGACAAAGTGATGGCGTTTATGTATGGCAAACTAATAATACTAACGGTGTAGGCTCAGGTCCAACCACGGTAACCATGTCGTCGGCTTTTAGTTCCAATGCTAATAATTTATGGCAGTGGGATGTTGTTTATGATTCAGGTGGAAGTGGGCAATTAACCGTACTAGGACACCCTGGGCAAAACTTAAACGACATCAGTAGCACAGTTAATACGCCTGTTATGGTAGGTCAATTTCCCTATGGGGGAATGACAAAACTTGGCATATTCACTGCGTCTACGGTATTAAACAGTACGACCACAGCAACTGTAACCCCTGCTAATTTATTAATTGGCATAGGTCAATCCGTCAGTGGCACAGGCATTACAGCAGGAACTACAGTAACTGCAGTATCAACTGCAGGCGGTGTAACTACAATTACATTATCACAAACGGCAACATCTTCTTCAACTCAAACATTAACGTATGATAATAACATTTCTATTTCAGGTGGTGTTTGTGTGTTATACCCTTATACTTTTGTATATGGCAATAACGGCTTAATCCAAAATAATAGCGCAGGTAATTTACAAAATTGGGTAGGAGCAGACGCTAACTCCAATAATGTATCAGGCACTAAAGTCATTAAAGGAATGCCATTAAGGGGTGGTACAACGTCACCTGCAGGTTTATTTTGGAGTACTGACCAACTGACTCGTGTTACCTATGCTCCGCAAACAGTAGGCACTTCGACTATCTATTGGCGATATGACATTATTTCTACACAGACATCGATTATGTCGAGTCAATGTGTCATTGAATACGATGGCATATTTTATTGGTGTGGTGTAGATAGATTCTTAATGTATAACGGCGTAGTTCAAGAAATACCAAATGATACAAATTTAAACTATTTTTTTGATAATTTAAATTAT
>JGI26470J50227_1000629_pt1 | contig 14072 bp, 18 predicted proteins | sample FreactTroBogLake_FD_50227 | JGI IMG/M metagenome (IMG submission 50227) | reverse complement strand
CATCGCTCAAATCCCCCCTCACGCCCGACACCGCAGCACCCGCCGGCCGCCTGCGCACGCACCCCATTCCCATCCCGCCGCAGCCACGCAGCAGCTTCCTGCCCGCCCTGCTCACCGCCCTCCTCATCCTCGCCGCCATCGCCGTCCTCATCGCCGCGCATTTCCCCTCGCCATGACCCGCCTCAAGATCATCGCCACCGCCATCGACCCCGCCACGCACTTCGTCACCCGCGCCGAAGTCCGCCCCGACTCCGAACCCAACCGCGGCAACACCACGCCCGCCGAATTCGCCAGCACCAGCTACTCGCCCATCTCCGACTGCAAACGCTTCATTTCCAACCAACCCGACACCGAACTCTCAACCATCGTGTTCCTCTAAGCCCGCTCCAGCTCCGGTCAACAATGGCAAACCACCGCCAACCACTACCAACAACCGCAAACTGCGCGCAGCGCATCAAACCATGACCTCCCCACCACCCAACCTCCTCCCGCTCCTCCATCTCAAACGCCACTGCGAGCAGCACGGCCTCACCCTCAACCATCTCTGTGTCCTCATCACCGTCGAGCACCAGCCCAAGACTCACCAGCAGATCGCCGAGGACCTCGCCATCACTCCCGCCGCCATGACCAGCCAGATCGACACCCTCGTCGCCAAAGGCCAGATCACCAGCATCCAGGACGCCAAAGACCGCCGCTGCCGCAAAGTCACCCTCACCCCCCACGGCCTAAATCTCCTCCACGGCGCCACCCAGTTCTACACCGCCAAAACCATCACCACCGCAAACGCCGCTTAATCGGGGCGCGCACATCATGAGCACCCACCCCAACGCCAATCTCGCAACCATCGTCCGCTCCTGCAGCACCAAAAAAGAGCTTCAAACCGCCGGTCTTAAAGGTGAACGCCTCGTCACCGCCTGGGAATGGCTCAAGCTGCGCCAGAAACGCCACAAATCACGCGAAGAAGCCATCATCAAAGGCTGCCTCTATCGCGATTTCCAATCCTGGTACCTTACTCCTCGCCCCGTCGATAATGGCGGCCCAGAGTCCGATTACCGCAGCCGCAGTTACCTTGCCAAATTCATCAAACCTGAGTTCCGCCGTCAAGTCTATTACTGGCCGCTCGCGTCCTATTTTAGTCATTCATTCGCCCGACGCATCGCCAGGACGCTGAAAAAAACGTGGCCCTATCATTGGGACGATAAAAACTACAGCCTCTCATTACACCACCACCGCACCAACGTTGAAGTAAAAGGATCCCGCTCTGCCAGCGGCTACGACACCTACTTCGTTACCCTGAGCTACAACCTCCTCACCCACGAAGCCGTCGTCATTGGCGGCCTGCTCACCATCCGCGCCAAAACCGACGCCCATCTGGCTGAATACCCCTGCATCTGGCTGGAGCGCAACACCAAAGGTCCGGGCCTTTACACCGTCCGCGGCCGCATCACCGACCACGACCACCACATCGTCGAAGATCCCGCCATCCTCGGCAAAAAAGCATCCACGCAGCTCAACCGCCGCCTCGCCCGGCTGCGCAGCACACCACCACCCGGCTCACCCTGGGTCACCCGCGAAATATCCCTCGCCGCCGGCAACTGCGAACGCGGCACCGACAGCTTCATCCGCAACACCCTCAATCCCTGGCTCAAAAAGAATCACAACGGCCAGTATTTCCCTGGCCTCTGCCTCCACATCAGCGCCCTCCTCGCTCTACGCCGCGACCATTTCACCCTCCGCATCGCCCAACACATCAAACACGCCGCCTAATACCACCTCCCACCACAACAAACCATGTCCACCACCATCACCAAACGCACCCACCCGCCCGATCAAGGCTGGTTGCACACCACCTTCACCCTCAAATCCGCCGATCGCCTCCCCCAAGAAGACGCCGAACGCTGCGTCTGCTGCTTCGCCGATCCCGCCACCTACGACATCGCCCTCTGCGCCCAAAACGGCAAAAAACTCCTCGGCGTCGTCCGCCGCAAAAACTGGACCCCTTCCACTAAATAACCAGCTCGTGACATGGGCTACCAGCCCGTTCCGGCCTCCGAAACCACCGTCAACAATCGTCAACGCTGCGCAGCAGCCTTCAGCCACCGCCAACTTCCCCACTCTCCCCACCCCACACCACCATGCCTAAAGCACCCAAACACACCAGCACCACGACCCCCACGGCGTCCTCCACCGACGCCTCCCTCCTCACCGCCGCCGCCTTGCTCGACCTCCCCGTCGAGCAGCGCGTCGCGCTCTACGTCACCACCGAAAACCGCCAGCGCATCGGCTTCCTCCTGCAGGGCAAAATCCTGCACACCCTCGGCACCGAGGCCCTGGATCTCCTTCGCGCCGCCGGCATCAAGCCCACCTCGCTCCGCAACGCCCGTTGCGCCGAATGGGTTTTCGGCACCTTCACCCACCCGGAAGCCACCAAGGCCATCAAAGCCCTCCGCTTCCACAACGGCACCGAGCCCGTCGAGTTCTCCGAAGCACTCTACGACACCCTCACCCTCCGGCAGTGCGAACTCCTCCGCATCGCCTTCACCAACATCGGCCAGCAGCAGCACCGCATGGAGCTCGTCAGCCAGGCCTCCACGCTTCTCACCCAGCCCGACTGGGAGGAAGACTTCGAATCCATCCTCGACACCGGCCTCACCCGCACCGGTCTCGAAGCCAAGCGCCAGGCCGACGCCGCCGCCCTCCAAGCCGAGCGCGACCGCGTCGCCAACCTCGAACGCCAGATCGCCGAGCAGCAGGAGCGCGATCTCATCGCCGCCGAAGCCGCCCGCAACGCCCCGCCGCCCCCGCCACCCGTCGTCGTCTTCAACGCGCCGCCGGAACCCATCGCCGTCGCCACCACCACCGACGACACCGGGGCAGGGGAGCAGGAACCCGACACCGCCATCAATGGCTCGGACGAAGCCGAAGACGAAGACACCCCCGCCACCAACGTCGTCGCCTTCCAGGCCCCGGCCGAACCCGTCACAGCCAATGACGAGGACGACACCGCCGCCGAAGACGACGCCATCAAAGACGAATCCGACGACACCTCCGACGTCCTCACCCCCGAGGAAATCGGCACCGCCGTCGCCGACGCCACGGCAGGCATGCACGAGTTCAACAACGAAGGCATCACCGAGCACATCGCCTTCTGCCTCACCGACCTGGAGGACGGTTTCACCACCAACGTGAGCCACCTCGAAGTCGATGAACTTCACCACATCGCCGCCCGCCTCGAACGCCTCCTCGACGCCACCCGCAGCGCCATCGCCGCCAAGGCCGCCCCGCAGGAAGACCTCCCCGCCGCCCCGGTCAAGTCCTCCCGCAACCGCAAAGCCAAGCTCGCCGCGTAAACAGACCAAAGGGAACGCGGACACTCCTGTCCGCGCTCCTCTTCCGGCCTTTGACACCCACCGTTCAACAGCCCCAGGTTTTGAGTGCCCGGTGCTTTGGTTGAGCATGATATTGGGAGAACGGGCGGTCCAACAGGGCCGCCCGTTTTTTTCTCCCCACCACGTGATACGGGCTGCCAGCCCGTTCCGGCTCCGGCCAACAATCGCAAACCACCGCCAATTTTCCCCCGTGACCTTCATCGTCCTCGGCATCTGCAACTACCCACTCCTCCCCGCCGACTTCGTCCCCGGCGTCACCGTCTTCGATCCCGCCCTGCACATCAGCAGCCGCACCATCGAACTCAAGAACCCCGACCAAGTCAAACTCCTCGCCGCACTCCCCGACGGCAAACACATCATCGCCCTCCCTTTCGGCACCCAGACCCCCATCGTCATCTCCCTCCGCGACCTCCAACCTTTGTAACACCATGACCACTCAAACACCCATCCCCGAAACCCACGTCCTCGACTGCATCGGCTACCGCACTCTCCTCGCCGCCGTCACTGAATCCCAGAAAAAATTCCACAATGACCGCGATTACACCGCCCAGCTCATCTGGGCCGTCGATCGCGCCCGCCACTACGCAGAAAAGACCAACATCCCCGCCGAGAAGATTCTCGATACCTGGGAAGAGCGCCGCCACTACTGGTTTTTGAACTACTACCAAGAAGCCAAGATCCCACTCATCACGACCGACAAAGTCCGCATCTTCGACACCATCGAAGACCTGCGCCAATCCATCGGCACAAGCGGTTTCCGCTGCCCCGCCTGCAATGGCATCAGCAAGTCCCCCTACGAATGCGACACCGGCATCAAACTCAAAAACGAAGTCTGCAACTGGAAAGTCTATGGCCTCTTCCGCGACATAGGCAAAGGCATCACCGTCTTCGTCAAAGAAGCCATTCAAGCCGACCTCATCTTCATGCCCGTCGCCTGGGAACAACCACCGTCAACAACCGTCAACGCTGCGTAGCAGCCTCAACAACAGTCAACCTCCCCTCCGCCATGCAAGCCGCCCCACCTCCACCCGACAAACTCCTCAAGACCTACAAAAACGTCCAGATCTACGTCCTCGACGCCACCCTGGGCCACCGCCGCCCCGGTTGGAACCACCACCAGGACCGTTACTGCGTCGTCCTCTGGGACCCCATCGAGCGCGACGACCGCGGCCTCGTCGGCGACGACCTCGAATCCCTCCTCCTCTGCGTCGAAGCCGACATCAACCAACGCAAACCCATCACCCCCAATTAAACCGTAACACAGGCCACCCGCCCGTCCGAGTACGTTGTTCACGCTTCAGCGTGTCCGGCAAACCACCGTCAACGCCCGCGCAGCGGGCCTTCAGCCACCGTCAACAACCGTCAACTTCTTTTCCCATGCTCCTCCACCACGCCCAGCTCCGCCTCCTCACCACGCTCCTGTCCGCCCTCAACAAATCCAACGGCCTCAAATGCCTTGGCCACGTCTTCTTCACCCCCGGCCAAGGCCAAACCATCATCACCGCCACCGACCTCGACCTCCACATCTACTGGCCCGTCCCACTCCTGGGAGCGCGGCATTCCAATGCCGCTCCGGCCTCCGGCAAACCACCGTCAACCACCGCCAACAACAGCCAACCACTGCAAACTCCCACCTCCTGCCCCATCCCCTGGTTCCTCAAAATCGCCAATTCCGTCAAACCCGGCGGCCATCTCGAACTCCGCCACGACCACCACCACCTCTGCGCCTATCCCAGCACCGGTCCCAGCGCCCGCAGCCCCGAGTCCGCCATCAGCTTCAAAGAATGCCCCGAGTTCACCACCCAGCACTTCACCCACGGCGGCTGGCTCTCGCACCCCACCCTCGAAAAAGCCGTCTCCGCCATCCCATTCATCTCCACCGACAAAACCCGCCACGTCCTGCAGGGCATCCACATCACCCAGGACGGCCACCTCGTCGCCACCGACGGCCGCAAGCTCGCCCACGCCCCCACGCCCGGCACCCAGCTCCCGCGCGACATCATCCTGCCCACGCGCATGATCCGCGCTTTTGAAACCCTCTCCAACGGCACCGTGGACGGCACCGACACCACCTACGGCCCCGAGCACCTCCGCATGCAGTGCTGGCTCAACCACCCCGACCGCTGCGCCCCCGAGCTGCTCGCCCTCCACTCCGGCTGCTACCTCAAAGGCCGCCTCATCGACGGCAACTTCCCCAACTGGCGCATGGTTCTCCCCACCACCTTCAGCACCCTCATCGACATCGCGCCCGAATTCCTCGCCATCCTCAAAGTCACCCTGCCACGCTCACCCGACAAAAAGACCACCCAGGTCACCTTCGACCTCCAACCCAACGGCACCGTCCTCGCCGCCATCCACTGCACCACCGGCTCCCAGCGCACCGATCTCATCGACCCCTGCGAAGCCGGACGCCACACCATCAGCCCCGACCAGCCCCTCTTCAAATCCTGCTGGAACGCCCCCTTCCTCCTCGCCTGCCTCCAGTTCTCCGGCCTCCGCCTCCGCACCACCAACGACATCTCCCCCTTCCTTTCCGGCGACCCCACCGCCGCCCAGACCGTCCTCATGCCCATGCGGGCGAACTAATACCATAAACTGGCACAAACCACCACAAAGGCAGCAGCGCCGTTCAAGCGTACGTTGTTCACGCTTTAGCGTGTCCGGCAAACCATTGCAAACAACCGTAAACGCCCGCGCAGCGGGCCTTCAGCCACCGTAAACGCTGCGCAGCAGCTCCGCTTATGAAATCCACCTGGTTCTCCCGCCCGCAGCACCACGCCTTCGCCCGCTGCCTCGAAGCCGCCAGCCACGGCTCCCGCTCCATGTGGGAAACCTTCAGCGACTTCCTCACCCTCGCCTACCTCTCACTCTCCCAGGCCGCACACAAAGTCGGCACTGGCCGCATGGACCCCGCCAAAGAAGAAGAGTACCTCCGCATCTACCGCAGCCACAAGCACCCCGAAAAATTCCCCGAAGCCTTCGCCCACGTCGTGAATGCCCTCGAAGTTTCCCGCTACGACTTCATCGGCACCGTCGCAGGCGAGCTGGAGTTGCTCAACCAGTGGAACGGCCAGTTCTTCACCCCGCAACATGTCTGCGATCTCATGGCCCGCATGACCCTCGGCGAAACCACGCCCGATCCCGACCGCCGCATGACCCTTTGTGAGCCCGCCTGCGGCGCCGGAGCCATGGTCATCGCCACAGCCAGCGCCTTGCACGAGCGCCAGTTCATGCCCTGGCACTACTGGATCACCGCCATCGACGTGGACATCAAAATGTTCATGGCCGCCTACATCCAGCTCACCCTCTGCGGCATCCCCGCCAACGTCATCTGGGGCAATACCCTCAGCCTCCAGGAGCACCGCAACGAAACCACCCTCGTCGGCATCCTTCACCCTTACCGTAAATCCGCCGTAGAACGCGCCGAAACCGAAGCCCGAGCTGCTCAAGAACACCTCCGCCAGCAGCAAGCCGCCGCAGCCGCCGCCCACGCCGAACGCGAAGCCCGCATCGCCAAAAATCGCGGCCAGCTCGAACTCTTTTAACATCAAATACCACATCCCACCATGACACACCATCCCCGTACGTTGTTCACGCTTTAGCGTGTTCCGCCTCCGGCAACGCCCTCCGTAGCTCGCAGAGCGAAGGACGGGCCAACCACCGCCAACCACCGCCAACAACGCGCAGCGCACCCACCCTCTCATGAAACCCAAAGCCACCACCACCCAAAAAGCCCCCAAAGCCAAGGCCAAACCCAACACCAAGGCCTTCCACGCCGAAATCGAAGCCGGCATCGCCCTCGCCACGCCCATCCCTTTCGGCACTCGCCAACCCATCGATACCGACATCATCCACAACCACCCGCACAACCGCCAGATCGACCCCGCCACCTGCCGCGGACTCGCCGACTCCATGCGCCAGTACGGCCAAATCCAGCCCGCCGTCTGCCGTCCGCACCCCACTCTCCCTGGCGAGTTCCAACTCGGTGCCGGAGGCCGCCGCCTCATCGCCGCCCAGCTCAACGGGCAGCCCCTCGACTGCATCGTCCGCCACATGTCCGACGCCGAAATCGAAGGCATGCTCGTCATCGAAAACCTCCAACGCGAAAACCCCGATCCCCGCCACGAAGCCACTCAAATCCGCCGCTTCACCCAAGCCCATCCCGACGCCACACCCACCGACATCGCCGCCATGCTCGGCCGCGACGAATCCTGGGTCAAACGCCGCCTCCGCCTCCTCGACCTCATCGAGCCCCTCCACGAAGCCTGGACCGATCCCGAAAGCCCCATGCACACCTTCTCCATCGCCAGCATGGAACTCGTCGCCCAGCTTTCCTCCGAACAACAATCTCAGTTCCTCGAAGACTTCAGCATCGGCGGCAGCGACAACGACCACGACTCCGTCGTCTATTGGATCGCCAATCTCGGCTGCCAGCTCAAAGACGCCACCTGGCTCGACAACCCCGCCACCTTCATCCCCGGCTGCGGGCCCGGCTGCGCCACCAGCTCCGCCGCTGCCGACCTCTTCTCCAACACCGAATTCGCCGATCGCCGCGGCTCCCAGTGCGCTCAGTGCCTCAATCCCGCCTGCTTCAAAAAACGCCAGTCCCTCGCCCGCGCAAACGCCTGGCAGACCACCCTCGCCAAAGCCCCGGAAGGTCACTACATCATCACCGACAAATACAGCCACCCCGAAGTCACCCTCCCCGACGGCGCCACCCTCAAGCCCAAGCATCAGCACAACTTCCAAGGCTGGGCCAACTGCAAAAAGTCCGACCCCGACGCCAAGCCCTTCATCGAAGAGAAAAACGACATCGTCAAACTCACCTGGAAGAAGCCCCCACCCGGCCAGACCGACCTCCCTCCGGCAGCCGGAGAAACCTCCATCAAAACCGCCGAAGAAACCCTCCAAGCCAGCATCGACCGCCTCCAAGGCAAACGCTACACCCTCCTCCTCGACGAACTCCGCGACCACGTCGCCAAAGCCCCCTTCCCTGAATTCAACGACCTCAACGAGCGCGGCATTTACGGCTTGGTTCACCTCGCCGCCTGCTTCGGCACCCACATCCGCCTCAACTACGTCCACGGCTTCATCCACGACCTCGACCACGGCAACGACGCCACCAGCACGCCCCTCACCGACGATGAACTCGCGGTCGATGACGAAGCCGAACGCGAACCCGACTCCCCCGGCTTCAATCCCAACCCCACCGCCTGGGACCGCTTCCGCGAGACCAACACCAGCCGCCACGTCGATCGCCTCTGGAAATCCATCCGCAAAGTCCTCTCCGAACGCCTCCGCGATAGCACCTACACCGACCGCAAATCCGACCTCATCAAACCCGAGTTCATCCAGGAAATGCGCGAAGTCGCCGCCCTCACCGCCTTCGACTTCACCGCCGCCTACCAACGCGCCGCCACTGCCACCAAAATCCCCGCCACCCTCAAGCACCTCGACCCCGTGACGCTCACTCCCAAATCATAACGCTTCCCTCTCAGTCAATCCTACTCGTCCTCCTACTCCTACTCGTCCTCGACCCTTCAACCCCGCCACACCCCATGGCACGCAAACCCTCCAAACAGCATCCCCCCAAACTACCCACAGTTTTGGTGGATCAAATTTATAGCCATTACCTTCAATACAGGTCAATCGCCATAACCGCTGAAAATTACAACGTGCCAGCCTCCGCGGTTTATTCCGTTTTTCAGCATCACAACCGCCCACTTCTCACCACTAAGCAGCCGCCAAATTTCTCGACCACGGTTTTATGGCCCAAAAACCATCGAAAAAACTCCAAATAAACGGATCATCCATCATCATTGCTACTCCACTCATCCCCAAACGTTCCACACAAGCCGGATAACACACATAGAAGCAAAACCACCTCTACAAGTAACCTATGCAGTATGGAACGCCTGTTTTACAAGGCCTCCAGCGTCAAAGCGACATACTTGCATACCTTGCAGGGGTACTTCACACTTTGGCTATACAAAAAACATACCCAGGGTCCCTTTTCCCCGTTCCCCTTTCCCTAAGTACCTATGCAACCTATGCAACCTCCACACTCTTTCCGTTCCACACTTGAAAAATCAGCGTTCCACACAGCCACACTGTTCACCTGCACCTAAACACCCCTTACATTGCAAAAAATCATGAAAATTCCCAAAAACACCCGCAATTCATGAATTACCTCCAAATCGCCCCCCGCCGCCCCATCAATCCCCGCCTGGAGCACGACCGCAGCTACAAACGCTGGGCCTACGCCATCGCCTTCGCTCAAGACAACGACCTCGATGCCTGGTCACGCGCCCTCTGGCGCAACAACCCCACGGACATAGACACCTACCCCCGCCGCTACCCTCCCGTCTGGCTCCTCGATCCCGCCCTAAGCTCCGAATCCTCCTGGATCGAACAAATCCACGCCAACAACCCCTGCGCCGAGCTGCTCTCCGAATTCTGACTATGGACACTACCGACTCACCCCCGCTCACCGCCCTTGACCGCCAAATTCTCATTCTTGCGGCCACACCCGACATCACCCGCGAAGCCCGCGCCCTCATCCTCGCCGCCGGAGCCCTCCAAGCCGGAAGCTGCAGCCTCGAAACCGCCATCCATCTTCTTCAAGACCCGCAGCTCAGCGGCTTCAATCTCCCCACCCCTTTAGGTGTAGCCATCGGCCAGGAACTCGCCCGACTCACCGGCGACTGCCCCGGCTGCTGCCCCACCTGTGCCTTTCGCCTCGGCACCGTCCCCAATCAAAGCAAAACCTCCGTCGAAGACGCCCTCGACTGCGTCATCACCAACACCCCCTTCCACTGCCACCACGACGACCACCTCACCATGACCACCCCCGATCCACCCATCCAAATCTCCCCCGAAGCCCTCAAAGCCATCCGTCGGGCACTCAGAGAGGGCGCTGAGCGGTGGAACTACACCGACGTATGGCATGAGATGGATGAAAACGATTCCGCGTGGTTTGCAGACATCTACACCGACGTCACAAACTGTTTCTTAGCCGCCAAAGCCCTAGCCCTCCTCGACGGCACCCCCATACTCGGTGGCAGCAAATTCAAAGACCTCGACCCCAGCGGCGAATAACCCCCGTGACACGGGCTGCCAGCCCGTTCCGCCTCTGGCATCCGTGTAAATCCGTGCCATCCGTGGTCCCACCTCCCATGATCGACAACCTCAACACCCTCGGTCGCCAACTCATGGCGCTCCCCCTCGCCAAACGCCGTTGCCCCTTCTGCCTCGGCGCACTCACGTATGTCAAAGACTGTGGCCACAAAAAGACCCCTTCCTGCGATTTCTGCCTCAAGACCTACTGGCGCAACGGCCCCGCCGAATACAACCTCACCTTTCGCCAAGGCCAGATCATCGGCGTCTCCCCCATCCCGCGCGTCCTGGCCAATACCGAGAACTTCAGCTACATAAGTCCACCACCTCCATGAAAACCTACACCCTCGAATACCAGGATCTCTTCCTCGCCACCGTCCAGATCGACGCCACCAAAGCCGCACCCGCCATCAAACAAATGGTCGATTTCTGGTCGGGGGCCCTCGACCGTCTCCAAGACAACGACGGCGACTACACCAAGGCCTGGCTCAAGCAGCTCGGCATGTTCATCCTGCGTCACCGGCGCCGCCCCCAAATGACCGGCTACCAAGACGAAGGCTGGTCACGGCTCGATGGCACCGACGGCATCAAAATCCTCGCCTGGGAAGCATGGCAGCCCGACGAAGACGACCTCACCATTCAAGAAAATTCAAACTGAACCCCGCTCAAGCAAAACCCCGAATTATCGCTTTTCGATAAAACGATAATCATGCGCTGGAAACGTTCAGAGTACACCAAAGCACCTCGCCCCTGGACTCCCCAACGGCTGCGCCACGCGGCTGTCAGTGTGCAACGGCAGCACGACGCCATGCCGCTCTTTCCATCCCTCGTCGTCGATCCAACCGTCGAAGCACGGGTCCAACGCATGGACACTCGAGAGTCCGAAATGGTGGCCCGAATGAGAAGCAGCGAAGCCCGGTTCTGGCGGCAAGCCCGCGCCGCTCTCCGGCAGCTCACCCCAGACCAACGCACCGCATTCCTCTCCAAATGGAACCCCGGCCCTTACCCCGCCACAGGCTGCTACGTTCTCACCGTTCTCAAAATGATGGGCTTCTCCGACTCCGGCCAACCACCGTCAACCACCGTCAACGCGACGCGCAGCGAGCCTTCAGCCACCGTAAACTCAAGTCAGAGCGGCAACTGCCCCTGACCCGCGCTCTCCAATAAACCGCTCATCGTCGCCATCGCGATCTGCATGCGCTCGCAGGCCTCCAGGTGGTCATCAGTCCGTTTCTGGTACCACACGTAGCTGCCGCTGTTACGACCTTCGGTGATGTACTTGCGTTCCCACGCCGTCACCTGGCGCTTGTACTCATGCTCCTCATTCAGCGGCACCCGCCAGTCGCCTAGGTCACCATACATCATCATCACCAGTCGCTCGCGCGTCGCCGGGGCGCTGAACAGCCACAGCGGGATGTGCGCCACGCGCCCCTGGAACTGCGTGCCCAGCGCCGGGTCCATCTTGGACATCGCCCAGATGGCCTTCTGCCCGTGCTCATGCGTGAAGAACTGCTTCTCCTCCCCGCGCAGTGCCTTCCACAGCATACCAGATTCCACCACAAGCTTATACACCTCCGCCGTCGAGTACGCCGAATCAATCCCGACGCAGATGGGATCCACCTTCCACTCGTTCTGCAGCCGCACCAAATCTTCCCGCGTGAACACCTTCTCATGGTGCAGCTTGCGACTCTGACCCCAACGCCCCCAAGCACGGATCGTCACCCAGTAATGGCGACCGCCCTTGCCCTGCACATCGACGGTCATGAAGCGCTTCTTCTCCTCCTCCCACGGATCACCGACTTTGTACTCGAGTTCGCGATCCTTCAGGTAGTCATCCTCCTTCGCAAACCGCAGCCGGTCTGCCCACGGCAGGCCGCGCGTCTCATTCCAATGATCCTTCAACGCCGTGAAATCCCCCGCGCGCAGCGCCTCACTGGCCCGCAGGAACTCCTTCAACTGGTCCTCCCACGAAGTGAAGTGCGGCAGCAGCGCATTCCATGTAAACGAGTTGTAGTCACTCGGGGCCAGCTCGTTATAAACCACCCAGTCACCCTCACGACACATCCATTTGCGGTCCGCCCCACGCGGCCGGATGTCGCGATACTGATGCAGGCAGGCCGCATTCTCGCACTCATAGTGCAGCGTTTTGCACGCCTCGTCCTCATTCCAGCGACCACCAGGGCAGGTCACTTCATTGTGGTCCCACTTCACCCCGCCTGGCTTGGCTTTCTCACCCCAGCGCAGCTCCTGCGCATGCCCGCACTCGCGGCAGCGGAAATGCCAGTGCTCCTGCGTGCCGCTCTGGAACGCCCGGTCCATCATGTCCCCCTCCATGTCGGGGCAGGAAATCATGAACTGCTTGTAGTTCTCCGGGAACGAGCGCGTGCGCTTGCTCACCATCTCCAACGCCCCCGGCTTCCACTGCCGGATCTCATCCAGGAACAAGTAGCGGTAGGGTATGGACTGCAGCGCCGCTTTCGTGTCCGCGCCGGCAATGCGGAAGTAGTGCCCACCGAAATACAGGTGCAGCTTCTTCTTCTTCTGCCGGTCCGTCGGCAACTGCGCATTCAGCTTGGGCGTGGCCTCAAAAAACGGCCACAAGTAAGCCTCCGCAATCGTCACCGCCTCCGGCTTCGATTTCGTCACCCACATCATCGGCCCAGGATCTTCCAGGAACGAATAGCCCGCGCAGGCATACATAAGCACGGTCTTCGTGGACTGCGCCGAACACTGGCACGCGATCTTGCGGTTCGCCGGATCGGCATACCGCTCCATGATGCGATGCTGAAACCTTAGATCGGGATCGAACTCGGCTCCAGTGTGCAGCCGGAAGTGCTGCTGGGCGTATTTCCACGGAGCAACATCCGTAGGTGGTCGGAGAGCACCGAAGACACGTTCTGCCAGAACACTTTTTTTTTTGCCCCCTCGGGGATGGCCGCCAGCCCTTCCAGCACCGCGTCGATGTCCGCACCAATGCGCTTGCTCGCCTCCGGCACCGTCTCACCCACGACCTTCGGCGCGAGCTGGTGTTTGATGGCCCGCAGCGCCTGCGTCACCTTCGTGGCCAGGTCCAGCATCACGTTCACGCATTCCTCGCGATCGATCACGCGGCCCTGCTTCTCATCGAGCTCGATCTCCTTGAGTCGGACATCCAGCGCCATGATCTTCTCGCGCTGCTTCTCGATGTTCGTGCCCTTGCTGCTGACCCGCTTGCCCTTGGCCTGCATCCAGGTCTGCCAGTCCTTCACGTTGTAGCGCCCATCGGCAGTCTTACCCGGACACCCCGGTTCCTTGAGCCACCGCTGAATCGACTTCCGATCCCCCACATGCAACGCCTCACACAAGGCCTCCTGCGTGTCCGCATACGACTCCCCCACCTCACTGTCCGGCAGCGCCATCTCCAACCGCTTCAACTGCTCCCGCGTCAGCACCTCACCATTCTGCACCTTGGCGCGGATGTTCAGCACGTCGATGCGGCGAACCCTCTCCATCTCTTCAGGAGAAAATTCGCCAAGCGGGAGTTCAGCACCGTCAACCGAGTCAGCCATTCTTCCCACCACCCCCCGT
>JGI26470J50227_1000628_pt1 | contig 14081 bp, 13 predicted proteins | sample FreactTroBogLake_FD_50227 | JGI IMG/M metagenome (IMG submission 50227) | reverse complement strand
GACCGGAATATGACGGGTATGTAGGGTTTTGGACGAAAAAAAAAAGTTATAGAAAAATCAGAAATGAAAATTATTTTTTGGGACAACATTTTCCAAAAAATAATTTGATGTCAAAACCCGTCATACCCGTCATACCCTACATTATGTCAGAGTCGCAAATGAACCGACAATATCATAATCTAATGACAGAGCAGTCATAGTGGTTGTTGTTGCTGGACTTGTATTAGTATAAGAAGCAACATTAATGTATATCTTATTGCTCGTTAGACCGCCAGTGGGAGTCCAATTCCATACCACATTATTCAATGTATTCGTAGTGGTGCTACTGGGGTTTGCCGTGGAAACGGAGGAATCCATCGCACCTTCTAAGAAACTCCAGCCACCGTTCAATGTATTGCTTGGATAAATAAGGAAGTTTAGAGCGACTCCAGATGTGGTAGAAGCAGTAGTAGAAAGTGCTCCTATGTAGAAAGTAAAGTTATTACAACCCGTGTAAGCAGAGGGAAGGGTAATGGTGAAAACGGTCTGTGGATTAGCGGGACTGGTGTTGTTTAACACATATCCCGTGCTGGGTGGGTCTGGGATAGTATAACTTAGCGTTTGGCGTGTTGTATTTCGCACGGGGTTGGTAGAAGTAGCAATCGTATTGACAATGGGGTTCTGTGCCGTTCCACCAAGGCTACAGTTCGTTCCAGCAGTAAGGGTAAGAACACCCGTGTTGGAAACCGTGCGGTCAGTCGTTGTTCCACCAATGGTAATACCCGTCCCACCACTCGCAAGAGTGCGAACACCCGTATTCGTAATGGTAATCGCAGTTGAACCCGACACACTAATACCCGCTCCACCCGAAATGGAAGTGATAGTGCTTCCACCACCGTTAGAAGCCCACCACGTGGGAGAACTATTTGGCTGATGGTTCAGATTTCCATCTTGAATGCTAATGTATATTAGACCGTCAAAATATACAATGTCATTTAGAATGTAAGTCGTGAAAGGACTCCACTGAGCATAACCGGACATATCTATATAGCAAAGACATTTTATTGCTGATGTAATAGTTCAGCGTTCTTTTGCGACACCATATATTGCGGAAAACCCTTTGAATACATCAGCCAACGACTGCCCAATTTCCTCTGACGTTTCAAATCCTCTTCATCAACACCAATGTAGTTCTTCAGCAAGTAGCGGAGAGCGTGATACGAAGTGGAAAGTGGATACACTACGACGTGAGTGGCTTCATTGAGTAGCAATCGGGTCTTCTTGTAGTTGGTAAGATAGTGGCTCAAACACAACATCGTGGTGTTAGTGTGGCGACCCATAATGGCAAGGTCATCTACAATCTTGCTAATCACTTTCTCATCTTGACCCGTTAAAGTATCATAATCATCAAAGATGACCATACAGTCCTTGAACTCCTCCAAATCGGGGTAATCATCAACGAACGATTGGATATTGACACGCTTCAGAAACTTCAGTGCGTCCAGCGTAGCGTCTTCCTTCAACTTAGAAACAAGGTAGATTCCACGCTCGGGATTAATCTTGTGGTAATAGTGAGCCAACTGCTTGGCAACCCACGACTTACCCGAACCAGATTGACCCGCAATATACCATACCTCTCGCTTCTTAGGGTCGCAACTCGGGAGCAGTTCAAAGATGCCGTCATCGTCCAATTCAATGGTCTTGTCGCTTGATGCGTCCTTACACATCTTCTCATACACTGCCTTGATGGCATCGGATTCCTTACAATCATCGGGAGATACTCCTTTCGCATAGTCCTCTTCCAATCGGACAAATGCTTTGGTTCGCTCCGCTGGTTTCAAATGGGATAGGTCATAACGGGAGCGGTTAAATGTGCGTTTCTTGGGGGTTGCTTTCGCACCGGACGGAGCGTCTTCGTGGAGGTAGAGGATTTCACCGTCCCTCTCACCGCCTTTTACACGAGCAATGGGTCTTGCTTTCGCTTCCTTGTCAAACGATAGGAACGGCATTATACTCTTATATAGAAAATATTTACGGAAAGAGTAATATATATCCCAAAAAGGCGGTTAATCGCTACTAAAACGACCGCCATCAACCTTTGCCTAACCCATCAACTTTACCGTATAAGGCTTGGAATTAAGTTGTAGAACATCGTAAAGTTCATCACGAACGGAGCGTAGAGCGGGTTCAACCTTGGAATCGGGCAGTCGGGATATGTGGCGGACACTTGCCACAATCGCATCGTCCTTCTTCAAGTAAGAGTTGAGCGTATAGATGGTAGAGAGCCTATGAATGAACTGGTCAATTTCAAATCGCACAATGCTCATAGGCACTTTCTTATGCTCTTCAAACAGAGTCAAGAGTGTATCCATATCACTCACAATCTGATAGAGTCGTCCTAAGTCGGAATTGAGAATGGGATTGAGTTCTTCTAACATCTTGGTGTTGTGTTTGAACTTGGCAAGGGCAAAGAGGCGTTTAAGGACTTTGAAGTAATTGCCTTCTGCGGTGTAAGCAATAATGGATTCCATAAGGCTTACCTTAATGTTAATGGGTTCGGGGTTCAGCACTTCACCATTACAACGGAACTCGTAGATGACACTGAAATCCGTGAAGCGATTGTTCTGAACCAGTCCTATCACATCAAGTTTGGTTATACCGGGTGTAGGGAATGCTTCTTCCAACGTGAAAGAGCGTCCTCGGTAATCCAACTGGTTGTCAAGCACATTGCCCACTGTCCAACGTAAGACGTGGAACTTCAACTTGTCCTTTGCCATAAGGAACTCAGCGGGACTCAATCCATCTTTAAGGAGTGTAGTGGCTTCTCTTGCTTCGCCTTCGGTGATGACTTTTGCCTCCTCTAAACTCCGCACCTTATTACGACATTGGGTTGAATTATACCCCACTAACTTCTTGCCTTCCACATACGCCGTCTTGGGAATGATACGCCACTCTTCCACCACACCCGCTTTGATGTCGCCCACATAGACATACTTCATTCCGCAGAGTTCTTTGATATTGGATTGGAATCGCTTTCGCAATTCAACAAGGAACGCACTTGTTTTACCCTTATGCTTAACCACTTCGTATCCATCGTAATCTCCCGCATACTGCTGACTGCGTAATGACATAGAACCCACAAGGGTAATATTATCACCCATAGACATCGCATCAAGAATCGCAATGGCATCTGATGGGTAATCCTCGGGATAATCTTTGGTTCTGACCACATCGGACATTCTATATGATGAGAAGATATTATTTGTTGAATATGTAGGGTATGTAGGGTTTCGGTCAAAAAAAAAAGTTTTGGCAAAAATCAGAAATGAAAAATAATTTTTCGGACGACCATTTCCAAATTATTTTCACATACCAAAACCCGTCATACCCGTCATACCCTACATATTCAATTTTGAGTCTAAGGGTCAATTCATAATCCACATCAATGTCATACTACCAACGCAATAGAGCCGTTATTATTGAAAGGCAACTCGCATACCATAGGGAACACCGTGAGAAATACTTAGCATATATGCGTGAATACAATAAGCAATACTATCTGAAACATAAGCCCAAGCCGAAACCGAAGAAAGTGAAAGAGCCTAAACCCAAAAAGGAAAAACGCTCTCCTAAGTTGCCGAAGGTAGTAAAGCCGAAGAAAGAGAAACCCGACTTAGATTTCGTTGTCCCCGAGTATGTCTATCCCACGAAGATGGCAACTGGCAATTTTATATTGTCATTTGATTAAAATATGGATATAGTATATAGAGATGCCGACCATTTGCGAAATTAAAATGGAATTGAAGGAACTGGGCGTGAAAGGGCTTACGGGGAAGAAGAAAGCGGAATTGATGGCTATGCTGGAACACGCTAAAGCACCTAAGCCAAAGGGCATTCCGATTCCACGAAGGAAAAAGCCAGTCATTGAAGTAGAAGAACCGAAAGTATCCGAGAAGCCGTCAAGGAAAGAAATAGAGGATTTTGTGAAGTCTGAATTAGTCCGAATAGACCAAATGAAGAAGGCGAAAGAAGAAGCAGAGAAACTAATGCCGAGGGAAACACCTTTGGAGAAGCATAACAGAATAGCCGAAATGCTACAAAAAGAAGAAGCAGAAAGACAAAAGAAGCCGGTGGTATTGAAAAAAGCAACGCCCCCACCCATTATACCATCAGTAATCAAGAGGGATATGAAAGAGAAATTACTACAACACTACGACACACACGAATATAAGATTGGATACGCACAACCCATAAATGATATGATAAAGTGGTTCAAAAAAGTTCAGAACCAAGATACATACTGGGGTAAGAATGCTGGTATAGCGTATGACTTTCTTCGTGCTTTAATTGTATGGGTTCAAACTAACGCACACACTGTCCAAGCATTCCCGTTTGGAGGGCATTCCCGCACAGAACAAGCACTTCTGGTTGATGATTGGGATAATTTCTTCAAAGCAAATAAATAGATGCGTTTATTCCGGCGTGGGAATAATGTTTGCCTCCGGTAGAAAGAATGACCGCCCCATCGCAGAAAAATGACATCGCTTTTGGTTTGAAGTCCGAGGAAGCCAATTTGGATATTCTACAGACCTTCTTGGATACACAACTACATCGCAAAGGTGGATACGCAGTATTTGACTTTGAGAATCCGACGAAGACTATCTTTGTGGAATTGAAGTCCCGACGCATCAAGCACGACACATATGATACGGCACTGATTGGATTTAATAAGATTGCTTTCGCTAATCACTTTGATGATGAAACGCAGTTTTGGTTTGCCTTCTGCTATACGGACGGTGTCTTTGTGATTAAGTATAACAAGGCACAATTTGACCAGTATGAAGTGCGGGACAACTACCTTCGTGGGGCAAGGAATGATACTACCAATAAACCGCAGAAGGTGGTGTTGATTCCGATTGGCGACCTTACCGAGTTAGTGGTAGAAGAAGATGAGGTAGAGGAGAAAAAGGAAGAGATTGCCGTGGTAGAGGAGAAGATTATGAATGTGGTGATTAGCCCCGCACCTCCGAACAATCCCGAACTGGTGCGACAAGACGCAGAGTATCGTGAAAGACAATCCAGTCAAAATCCATTCCATTAATAGAATGGAAGACTACTTGGCTCTGGTGGAAACAAAGGTTGATTCACTACACACTCTATCACGTATGATTAAAGACACTCCGCTTAATCCCAACACAGTGGATAGTCATTGTGAATTGAGAACACGCTACATCAATACGCTACGTAGCATAGGCAAAGTGCTTACACTATGTCAAGAAGAGATTGAACATCAAACCAATCGCTTAACTCGCCATATTGAAGAGATTAAATCGGTAAAAATGTAGTGAAATCACTATAATTACTGCGTTGTAATCAAGTTATATTATGATTTGATTACAAAGTGATATATTACGCTTAAAAAATCCGGATTTTTTCTGATTAAACTATATGTAAAGTGGCTATATGTAATAATGTGCGGAGTGTAATATGATTACATATCAGTAAATATAGTGTAATCGCTACATTTTTACCGTGCGAGAGTGTAGTGGCTCTACTGTCTGAATTGGGGATAGGCGTTAAGCAACTGTTTGCGAACGTTCTTTACTTCTGAATGGTCTCGTGGGGCATACGTGCCGAAGCCCATACGCTTCAAATCACGAGCAACAGTGATAATACGTGCTGATGTAGTATTATACAAGTCGTTAATCGTGTAAGGAAATGGGGGAAGCCGTGCGATATGTTGTCGTTTTGCTTCCTCTCGTTCTGCCACATAATCATCATATGGCATATCTACTCTTTGACCATTTCGTAATACACGTATCATTCTAACTGGTGCTGATACTGCGGGTTGTGCTGGGGCTTCTGATGAACGACCAGAACGTCCAGAACGTGGTGTGATTGCTCCCGAGTGTGGTGTTGTTGCTCCCGAACGTCTGGAACGTGGGCGGTAATCTACTGGCGGTAAGTCAAATGGATTTACTTCTTGAGCACCTTCTTCTAAACCTTGTGCTTGTGCTTCACCCGCATCTTGATTACGAAAGTCATTATGAAGTCGTGCCTCTTCTACATCATTTGCCAAGTTGGGTTCTTCGCCAAAGAACGACGTTCCTCTACGATACGCCATATCTTCACGAGGCTGACGACTCCAATCCGCATTATCCAAATCACGCTGGAATTGTTCCATTTTACCAGATAGTTGCCCGTGAATTACGCTATTCACACGAGAGGGACGACGACCATAATTTGACCATTGGTCGGGAAAAGAGTCATCATCATCATCATCAAACGCATCATTGGGCAGACCCGCTTGTTGGGCTTCCAGTATTTTCTGACGCTTTGATAATTCTTCCGCACGGTGTCCTAATGCTTCCGCACTCTGATTCTTATCCAATAGTGTAGTGAATCCCAATGACTTCACAAGAGTAGCAGAAAGTTTCTTACGCTCATTAAATGTCTTCTGCGTCATATCTCGTTCGCCTACCGCTTCCGTATAAGTCTTCAAACCCGTTTCTGGGTCAATATGCTCTACCTTTTCGCTCACCGTTGCTCCAATCATACCATCAAGATACTTATTCACTCTGTTGAATGTGTCTAACATCACTTCCGCTTGTGGAGTCTGTTTCTTCACCCAATTCTCATTCGCATCTAATCCATCTTCACCACTGCTTAGTAATTCACGCAATGATATTTCAATGCTTTCACAATATTCCTTTACTTCCATCAATTCGTCCTTTGATGCGGACGCTGCCCAACGAAATAACAGACGCAGAAACTTAATAGAATCACTAAAGGCAAAGTTATTGGCTTGACCCGCATTGACTGATGCGTTAATGGCTTGAAGTGTCTGAGAGATTTCCAATTTCACTTTGGTGTTCTCTGATTCACTACCAATCGCTTCTTGTGATGGTGCTTGTTGTAGTTGTAGCCCTTGCTTCTCCGCATCAATCGCATCTAACTGACCAATGCGATTACGCAGTTGCTGACGACCCCACTTCTGTGCCTCCTTTGTATAAAGCACACCACCGCTCAAACCGCCACGATAGTCGCTCCATATACCGGGTTCAGCCTCAAATGAAACACGACGAGCAGAGTAAATATCCGAAATGTTCCCGTTGCTTGGGTTCGCATAGACACGTTGTGTCAGTAATGGCTTCGGTGTGGCATAATTCTGATGATGCTGATGTGCGTAGCGGTCTGAATTAACGGTAGATTGGACTTTTGCCATTGCCATTCGGTGTGCGTCCATTGTCTTCTGACGATGATACACTCCTTGAAGGTCGTGTGCTTCGGGCAAATCCACTCCGTGGCACGGCATCTCGGGATAATACGCAGACGGCATATGTCCCGCTACTGCGTCCGCAAACACCGTAGGAAATGTTAATTGGACTGCTTCTTGACCAAACGGTTTTTGTGTGCCGAATGAACTCATTATATACTGTCATAACATTATAAATCCAGTTGGAATACCCTAATGACTTTTTAACATAACTTTTTTGTATGTCGGGTATGACGGGTTTTGACCTCAAATAATATTTTGGGATTTGTTGTCGCAAAATATTATTTTCATTTCGGATTTTCTGCCAATATTTTTTTTATGTCCAAAACCCGTCATACCCGTCATATTCAATATAGGTTGTGTTCCTTAACCCATTTGGAAGCCTCAATCATCTTCATACCTTTTTCTTTCATTACCTTCTTGACAATTTCAGCACGTTTGCGACGACCATCTCCCGCACCCACTTCCCGTTTCTTCTTACCAAGTCCGAACATACCCGCAATATCGCTCACTACCGGAATGCCCAAATTAGAAAGAAAGCCCTTACCTTCCATTGCTTGAAGTTCCTTTGGTGGATTGCGAGGCGAAGGCATTACACGGTCTTTCATAGTCATATTCAACTTCATACCAGCGGAAGCACCACCAACGGCACGACCACCCGACATACCACCCTCCTTACCCTTCTTCTTCAGAAATGCCATAAACTTCTTATGAGCCTCCTCATTCATATGACCTTGACCCAATAGATGACCCACCAGTGGAATGGCGTGTTGAATCAGACCCGCCCAGTCAAAACCACCCTTCATCTTCTCGTGATGATGGAGCATATCCATTACACGGTCGTGTCCCTCTTGTGTCATATGACCGTTGCCCAACAGTTTGCTTACCAGCGGAAGAGCCAATGCTGCCAACCCCCAAAAGCCACCCTTCATCTTCGCACCAGCAGAAGCACCACCACTTCCTTCGCCTTCATAGCGACCCGTGCCAAGACCACCGCTCATACTACCCATACCCTTATGGAAGGCTCGGGCATAGCCCTTGCCGTGGAGTTTGTGTAGATGCTCTGACAATGCTTGACCTTGAGCCATAGCATCTTCATTATCAGAGTCAGATTCTTCATATTTCTGTTTGCGACGACCGCCACGAATCTGCGATAGACCCATAGAAGGAGTCGCACCAGAACCCATCATTGGGTTTTCACGTTCCATTTGTTCTTCCATAGCCCGTTCATCTGCCAACTGTTTGTGTGCCATTCGCACCATACCCGTCTGTCTTACCATAGTTGCGGACATCTATATTGAGTGCCAAGAATATTATCGCCCGGATATATAGAATATGAATCCAGTATTAGCGGAGTTGCTCCACGGTGCGGGTTTGAGTGATATAGTCATACCTCCACTTATCGGAAAGGGTATGGAAGGTGGTTTTACTAAATCATCGGGATTCATTCGGCGATTAATGGCGGAGAATGCGTTGAAGCACCAAGGACAATATCGCAATCCAACGTGGGAACTCCACCCCGATTCTACAATGTCTGCCAAAGCCAAGTTTGAATACCGTAAATTAGCAAACTCCGACCAACGTGGTGTGAATGAGGCTGAATATGGGGCAAGTCCCTTTATTCAGAAGCATTTTGGACACGCACGTGCCGTTCCCTTTGAGCGGAAGCGTGGTGAAGCCCCTCCACTTGAACCGTATAAATCAAAACGGAAACCCAAGAATGTATCGCAAGAGTCGGAAGAGCAAAAGAAGGCACGAAGGACGTTCGTTCAACAACAAGCGGAGGCTGAAGCCCAGCCCGAGCAAGATGTAGCGGAAGAACGTGTAGAGCATTCTGAACCAGCCGAAGCAAAAGCACCCGAACAAGAAGCCCCTCCCGCACCAGAACTACCCGATGGTATTCTATCTATAGACGCAACAAATGAAAAGGTTAAGAAGTATATGATTGATAATAATTTCAGTTTAAGACACAGTAATCTGACTGAGAAAGGTAAAAAAGCATTAAGACAATTGTATGCGAGTATCCGATTCCACGTTCTAAATGATGAGAATGTAAGACAACTTCCCGACAAGATGAGTCATTATGGCTATATGGACTTATCCAATTGGGCAAGAGAAAACTACCGTGATGAGATAAGGAAAGATGACAACTGGTTGATATTATACGAGTATGGCAAGTGGGACGGCAGATGGCGTTTGAAGTAAAAAAGTGCGTTTCCTCCGGCATAAAAATATCTTTCCGAAGTATAGAAGATGGAAACAACCGAGTTTATGCTCCAACTGGCAAAGGAATTAATGGACACCCGCAAAGTAGCAGAATCAACTGCTACGGCTTACATTAAAAGTCTATACGCACTCAACGGTAAAAAAGCATTCAAGAATCTTACCTTTCTGAAAAACACCGACCAGATGGACAAGGTGATTGCGGAGTATGCTGAATCCACTCAACGAGCATTACTGGCTACGGTAGTGAGTGTGCTGGGACTTCACAAGGAAAAGGCGGGATTCAAGAAGGTCTTTCAACACTACTACGATGCGATGATGGAGAAGAGCAAGGAGGCACGAGAGAACGAATCCAGTGAAAAGACCGAGAAGCAGAAGGAGAATTGGATTTCGTGGCAAGACATTGAGAAGCGTAAGGAAGACCTTTTGGAAGCAGTCAAAGCATTCGCAAACAAGAAGTCTATAGACTCCGCTCAGTATGACACTCTGCTTCAATTTTTTGTTCTTGCCCTCTATACCGATGTTCCGCCTCGCCGAAATCAAGATTATTTGGATATGTATATTGTGAAGAAGTGGAATGAGAATATGCCAAAGGACAAGAACTATTTGGATATTGCGGGGAAGCAGTTGGTATATGAGAAATACAAGACTGCCAAGAAATATGCGACTCAGAAACAAGCCATTCCCGATTCACTATGGAATGCCATTCAACTCTTCTTCAAGTTCCACCCATTGTGGAAGGGTATGGCAAAGCGTAAGGCTGACCCCATTAAACTATTGGTAGGTGCGGATGGCACTCCGCTCACGGCAGTCAATGCGATTACTCGTCTTCTTAACAAGGTGTTTGGTAAGAAGGTGGGTAGTTCAATGATTAGACACATCTTCCTTACGGACAAGTATAAAGATACTCTGGAAGAGATGAAGAAAGATAGTGAAGCGATGGGACACTCCGTAGCCCAGCAGAAAGACTACGTTCGCACGGATGGCGATGACTCTAAACTCTAATTAAATATTAATACCACTGGCTCGTGTGTAATGTGGAACTTGATGGGGGTTTTCACCTTCTTCTTCCGTCCGGGCTTCTTCTTTTCATTAGGCAATACAACTGGGGTTTTATCCTCTTCTATTGCTTTCTCTTTGGGCATTCTAATTATCCATACGCATTTGTTGATGGGCTTCTAACGCATCATCTCTGTGGATACTCGCCAGAAACTGAAACATAGTGGGTGTGATTTGATGGAGTGTAGTGGCTTCGCTTAACAGTTTGAAAAAGGGTTTCCACTTCTCGGGGGAGTGTAGCGACAACTCTTCAAAGGTTGCCTTGTAATGAGTGTTTCGCCACTTTGACTCCTTCTCTCGCATCTTGGCTAAGTGCTTATTCCTTTCCTCTTCGTCGGTCTGCCGTAATTCACGCATCTTCTGAGCCCTTTCACGGTTGGCTTGTAGTATTGCTTCCTTGTTCGCAAGGTAGTATCGTTTGAATGCTTCACCTCTCATAGTTGATGTGTAGAAAATAACTACGCATCAGTATGACGGGTATGACGGGTTTTGACCTCAAAATATAATTTGGAAAATGTTTATAAAAAAAATAGGCAACCTCCCACTCTTTTTATAAATCTTTTTTTTTTGTGTTAAACCCTACATACCCTACATAGACCCGTCCATCTGAATCAAGCACCCGTCTTCCACACGGCATTCACCCGGTTGTAGCATATGGAGGCGTTCCATTCCATCAATCAACTTCGCAAAGTCAAACTTGTGAATCATACCGTCCATTGTGCGTTTGTGTTGGGATAGAACCATCTCGCCGTCTTCATCAACGAACGCCTCTTTAATCTGAATACAGAATGCCGTTTCTTTGATGGGAACGTCGCCACGTTCGCAATTGTGTGTGGTCGCATACCACGTACGGAAACGCTCATACAACTCTCTCGCACCAGCCTCTTCGGGCAGTGTTCCACGACGAAGTTCATAACGCAACCACTTCATATGAGCGGAAGCATTCATCTGACGAATGTCAATGTAGCACTCCGTGATGGGACGACCCAATTGGAACTCAATAGGAGTTCGCCATACGTCCATTGTCTTCAAGTATTGGTAGTAAGCACATTGGACTCGCACGTTGTCCATTGCCTTCTTCAGTGCGTCAAAGTAAGGTTTGTCGTTGCGTTTCACTGGATTCACATCATACGCAGTGGAGCGACGGTCGCCTTGCTTCGTGGGAAGCGGGTTCGCATTGTTGGAAGCGAACACCCACCGAGCGTAGTCATTCACCTCATACTCTGCCACCATCTTCTTCTTTACCATCGCCCGTTTCTTGGACACTTTGGATTTCAGCGTATCCGCATTGTTGTGATTGGCTTTTCCCGCTGCCTCCTCCACGAACACCAACAGTTTGCCCTCAAAGATAGAGTTGAAACTGCGGTAAAGGTCAGCGTTGTCATCAACGACCAAGTAGTATTGTTCGCCAATAATCTGCCGACCGAACCAGTCCATCATCAAGTTCTTGCCCGTGCCACCGCCTTCAAAGAGCAATCCGCCCTTATCACGGAACAGAATGCTCACGTCGGGTTTGATGTCGGGATTCTGAATGATGTTTGCCTCCCACTTCTCAAAGAACGAAGCATCACCACTACACATCAAGCGATTCTGCTCACGGATTGGCTCAATCAACTCCATCATCTCCTTTTGGTCAATCTCACCGCCCGTTTCAATCTCCTTGCGATACACTTCCTCAATGGCGAATCCATTGAACAAGTTAAACACCGTTTCGGGACACTTTGACATATTCGGGACGAAGTCGCAACGCTCATAATCACGACGCTCTTTGTCTCTGACCCACTCGTTCAAGAACGGGACTTCCGCCATCTCCATTGTCTTCGGATTCAGTTTCTCAAAGGTCAAGTTCGCATAGATGACACCCGCCTCTGCCATCTTCAACTCTTGGCGAATGCCATCACGGGTGATACGATTCAGCAACGCACCCACAAGGAAGTTGCGTTTCTCAAAGTCGGCTTTCATCTTCGCATACGCATTGGCACTCTCTTTGGGGGCTTCGTAGCAGTGCGACATTGACTTGCTCGTCAGCGTGAAAGCGTAGCCAGTCGCATTACGAATCGCATCAGCACCCGCCTTCAGCAGTTCCGTGGGAAACTCCAATTCGCCGTCCAGTTTCTCTACCGCTCCACCGTCGTGAATCAGAACGCCCATATAACGCCCCATTGTTTGAAAGAAGTCGTCCAAGATACGAAGACACTTCTTCTCTTCATCTTGTAGCACCATTGACATTAGAACGGCACGGTTGTTGCTCCGTTTCTCAATGGCTTTGTTTTCCGCCCCACCCTTCAACTTGTGTAAGTGAGTGAAACGACTCCACATAAACTCAGCCAGTGTAGTCATCTCTTGCTTCAAATCACGAATGAAAGCGATTGCCTCGGGCTTCGGGTTGTGCGAACCCACGTCCTCATAGTCATCACGATAGAGTGCTAAGTCGCCACCATAAGCAATCTTCAAGAACGCCGTTTTTGATACTTTGCGGTCATCAGAGTAAAGCGACAAGCACTCATCACGACGAAGGCAGTATCGCTCAATGGCACTATGGGCAATGCCATACTCACGAGCAAACTTCAACGCAATGTTGTAGTGGCAATTCTCCATATCAATGTCCCAGTAATACTTAGCCAAGAGCGGAGTGCGTATATCACGACGGAAAGATTGTAGTCCCACTCCACCCGTTGGGTAGAGTCTTCCCACTCTCACATCTTGACAGTTCTTGCCCAGTTCATAGGACACATTCGCCTTGCTTGGAGTGATACGTGCGTGTTTGTTGTAATAACTCAGACGCTTTCGGTCATCAGCGGAGATGTTCTTATCCACCAGCATCTGCTTCATAATGTCTTCGTCAAAACGTTCGCACTTGAGAATATGGGTGGCGGTCATTGTAGCCGTGGCGGTGGCGGACATTGTTCTATCTTCGTCCTCGGTTTTTATTTCTTGGAGTTTTACGCCGGATTGAGACTTTTTTACCGCCCGGGGAGAATCCCCCGCCGGGGCGATTGGAATGATGACGGTGTTTGTGTTGGAACAAGATGCCATCAGACCGGAGAAGGCTTATGGGTTTTGGTTTCTGAAAAAACGGTCGTCAGTTTTTATGGGACACTCCCCCACAGCGAATCGCTGTGTATAGCCCACAGCGAATCGCTGTGGTATAGTGTTCAAAAAAAACTGATTGGAAAAAACCCCAATAGAATGCCAGACCAGAAGACTACTACACTCTGACGATACACAATGGCACAATCCGCAGTTCATCTCCCGTCGGCGTGGAATGAGGTGTTGAAGGAGAAGGGCTACACTCCGCAAGAGCGGTTCATCTCCACGACCCGAGTGATTATGAAAACCAACTCCGTTCCCGCAGAGTATGCTGAATCAAGTGAGTGGGAATACACTGTCGCTCCCGAGGAAGTGTATCTTGAGATTTGGAAGAAGACCGACCACCATCGCAAGAAACAACCCTACAAACTCCCGTTGTCGGCAGATTCAACGACTACACTCCGTTCTCTCTTCACAGAGTTGAGCGGTCTTTCGCAGTAATGACGGGTATGAC
>JGI26470J50227_1000626_pt1 | contig 14097 bp, 13 predicted proteins | sample FreactTroBogLake_FD_50227 | JGI IMG/M metagenome (IMG submission 50227) | reverse complement strand
TGCACCCCAATGTTTCGCAACGAGGCCCCGGCGAGGACCGGAACCACCTGCCGGGCTAGTACGGCCCGGCGCATGACGCCTTTGATCAAGGCCGCGGGGATCTCGTCGCCGTTCAGGTAGAGTTCGGTGATTCCGTCGTCAAACGCCGAGAGGGCATCGACCATCCGGTCCCTGGCTTCCAGGGCCTTGTCCTTCCAGGTCGCCGAGAGGGGACTCGCTTGAATATCGGCGCCGTCGGCCCCACCCCAGCGCAGTTCCTGGAGCGACAGCAGGTCGATCACCCCTTCAAATTCATTTTCTGATCCCATGGGCAATTGGATGGCAATGGGGTTCGCCCCCAATTTCTCCCTGATTTCGGAAAGGACCATAGCAAAATCTGCCCCGACCCGGTCCATCTTGTTGACGTAGGCGATCCGCGGGACCTTGTACCGATCGGCTTGGTGCCAGACCGTCTCGGACTGGGGTTGAACGCCGTCGACGGCCGAAAACACGCCAATGGCACCATCGAGAACCCTTAGGGAACGCTCGACTTCGGCGGTAAAGTCCACGTGACCTGGGGTGTCGATCAGGTTGATCTGCCAATCCTGCCACTGGCAGGTGGTCGCCGCCGAGGNAATGGTGATACCACGGTCTTGCTCCTGCTCCATCCAGTCCATGGTGGCGTTCCCGGTGTCCACTTCACCAATCCGGTGAGTCTTCCCCGTGTAGTACAGGATTCGCTCGGACGTCGTCGTCTTTCCGGCGTCAATGTGGGCCATGATACCGATATTTCGCAATCCCTTGATGCCCATGAGCCACGCCTCCGCAGGGAGCCATATTATCGGAACCGGGGCGGCCAGTCCAGGGTCGCCAACCTTTCACGGGGGGCGACCTTGCCGGGGGCGGGCTTCGTCCCTATCTTTGTCCTATGATTTTCTCATCGAGGAGCCTTCCATGGTGACGGTGGTTGCCCATAGTTATTTTAAAGAAGGGGATTTGGGCGCTGTCTTGGATCTCTATCGAGAGCTTGTTTCTCAAACCCGACGGGAACCGGGGTGCGAGCGCTATGAGCTCTTTCAGGCCCAGGGACATCCCCATCATCTCACGATGTTGGAAACCTGGAAGGACGAATCGTCCCTCCAGGCGCACTTGGCCAACCCGGATTTTCTGCATCTCGCAGCGCAACTTCGACCCTACGCCGAGTCGGCGACGGATTTGCGGGTCTACAGTCAGGTTCTCTAACCGCCAAGGAAAAGGAGAGTTTCATGAATGAAACGATAAAAACCATCNCCTCCCATCGATCGATCCGTCGCTACGAGGACAAGGACGTGTCCCCCTACGTTCTGGACCAGATTTTGCGGGCGGCCCAAGCGATGCCGACGTCGATCAACGGACAGCAGGTATCGATTGTGGTGGTGCGGGATGCGGAACGACGGAAACACATTGCCGAGTTAGCCGGGGGCCAGCCCTGGATCGCTCAGGCTCCCGTGTTCCTGGTGTTCGTCGCCGACCTCTACAAAACCAACGTCGCCGCCAAGAAAAACGGCAAGACCCAGGTGATCCACGAGAGCGCCGAAGGAACCTTGGTTGGTACGTTCGACGCAGGTTTGGCCATGGGTGGGGCGATTGTGGCGGCCGAGGCCCTCGGGNTGGGCATCGTTCCCATTGGGGCCGTCCGAAGGAATCCCAAGGCCATCATTGACTTGCTGAACCTTCCTCCCCTGACGTACCCCATAGCCGGGTTGGTCGTGGGGCACCCTGCGGACCGATCGGCCCAGAAACCTCGCCTGCCCATCCATGCCTACGTCCACCCAGAAGGGTACAAGACCGAAGCCGTGGAAAAGGCCATCGCCGATTACGACAAGACGATGAGCGACTACTACCAGGCCCGGGGGGACAAGGCCACGGACTGGAGTAGCCAAGTGGCGGAGACCTATCAGACGGTCTACTTTCCGAAGGTCTTGCCCACCCTGAAAGATCAGGGATTCCTCCTGGACAAGTAAGGGAACAAGCGGCTCCCCTGTCATCCGTCTGACGGGGGAGGGGTACCTACCGGTGCTGGCTAGCGGTTACCGGCCGTGGCATACCTTGTATTTTTTACCGCTCCCGCAGGGGCAGGGGTCGTTTCGACCCACCTTTGGTTGGGTCCGTTGGACCGTAACCTGGTCTCCCTGCGCCTGTTTGCGTTCGTTTTTCTGGGCCACCGAGCTGTAGTTTTCGAGGGAACTGTGGGAGGGCCGGGCCTGAGCCGGCACGCGGTCCTTGACTACCGGGGCATTCGGCGCCTGCTGAATGCGGATCTTGAACATCTTCTTCGCAATCCCCGTCTTGATCTCTTCGATGAGCTTATCGAACTGTTGGAACCCCTCCACCTTGTACTCAAGCAGGGGGTTCTTTTGGGCGTAGGCCCGGAGGTAGACGGCATCCCGCAACTCTTCCATGTTTTCCAAGTGTTCTTGCCAGAGAGTATCGATCCTGCGAAGGTACTCGGCCCGGATAAAGAAATTGAGGGGGTCGTGGCCAACCTGAGTTTCTTTTTCCAGTAGATCCTGTTCCAGGTATTGGTAAACCCTCTGCCGAAACTGCAGGGGAGACAGATGAGCGAGTTCGTCCAGTTCGTCGGCTTCGGGGACGTAGAAAAAACTGTCCTTTAAGTGATCCAAGGCCTCGTTCAGATACTCCGCCATGATGTCGGCCTTGTGCCAAGGCTCAAACATGTCCTCCAGGAGTTCCCCTCCCGCGTGGAGCACCCGGGCCTTCAGGTTGTCGTCGACGAGGATGGAGTCTCTCTGCTCGTAAATAAACGCCCGCTGGGCCGACAACACATCGTCGTAGTCGAGAAGGTGCTTTCGGATCTCGAAGTTTCGGTCCTCAACCTTTTTTTGGGCGTTTTCCAGACTCTTGGTCAGCCAGGGGTGGTTGAGGGGCTCGCCNCCAGCCATGCCCAGGCGCCCCATCATATTTCGAACCCCGTCGTTGGCAAACAGTCGCATCAGCTGGTCGTCGAGACTGACGAAAAAGAGGGAGCGGCCAGGGTCTCCCTGCCGACCGGATCGCCCCCGGAGCTGATTGTCGATTCGTCGACTTTCGTGGCGCTCGGTGCCGATGACCAGCAAGCCCCCCAAGGATTTGACCCTTTCGGAGGACGTTCGGACGAGCTCAATTTCTTTGGCCAGGATGGACTGGTACACCTCTAGGGGCGCATCGGTGCCGGCCTTTCTGCGGGCCCGGAACTCGGGATTCCCTCCGAGTTTGATGTCTGTTCCCCGTCCGGCCATGTTGGTCGCGATGGTGACCGACCCTTCGGCACCGGCTTCGGCGATGATGAGGGCTTCCCGGGCGTGGTTTTTGGCGTTCAAAACCTCGTGCCGGACGCCCTTTTTGGTCAGATAATTCGATAGTTTTTCGCTCTTCTCGATGCTGACCGTTCCCACTAGGACGGGTTGCCCCTTTTTCTGAGCCTTTACGATCTCATCGGTGATGGCCGCAAACTTGAAATCCTCGTTGAAGTAGATGGTGTCGTCTTCATCGACCCGGGACACCGGACGGTTCGTCGGAACCACAACCACATCGAGGTTGTAGATCTTGGTGAACTCCTTGGCTTCGGTGTCGGCCGTACCCGTCATCCCCGATAGCTTCTTGTAAAGCCGAAAGTAATTCTGGAAGGTGATGGTGGCCACGGTCTTGTTGTGATCGGCGACCCGGATCTTTTCCTTGGCCTCGATGGCCTGGTGCAAGCCCTCGGAATACCGTCGGCCGTGGAGGATGCGGCCGGTGAACTCGTCGACGATCTCCACCTTGCCCTCTTGAACCACGTAATCCACTTCTCTGTGGAACAGCTTATGGGCCCGGAGGACCTGGGTGAAGTAGTGGATGAACTCGAAGTTCTCACTGGCGAACAGACTGCCCGAAATGAGCTTTTGCTGATGGAGCAAGGTTTCGATCTTGTTCATACCGGCGTCGGTGAACATGATCCGCTTGCCCTTTTCGTCGAGCTTGTAGTCCCCTTTCAGCTGGTCGGGATCGTCCGGGTAGTCCCCGGTCTTGGGATCTTTGTTGCATTCCACGAGGAAGTCCACGAGAGGATCCACGGCCTGGAAGTTCTTCGCCGTATCGTCTTCCACAGCTCCAGAAATGATGAGCGGGGTACGACTCTCGTCGATGAGGATGGAGTCGATTTCGTCGATGATGGCGTAATGGGGAACCCGCTGAACCTTCTTCCCCAGGTCCCACCGCATGTTGTCTCGAAGGTAGTCAAAGCCCAATTCGTTGTTCGTGGCATAGGTGATGTCGGCGTTGTAGTGGGGCTGGCGGGCTTCGGGGTCCATGGAGGAGAGAATCCNCCCTACGGACACGCCGAGGTAATCGTAGACGGGCTTCATCCACTTAGCGTCGCGTTCGGCGAGGTAGTCGTTGACCGTCACCATGTGGACACCCAGACCCGGCAAGGAATTCAGGTAGGCGGCCGCCACCGAGGACAAGGTCTTGCCTTCCCCGGTCTTCATCTCCATGATCTTGCCCTGGTGAAGAACGATCCCGCCCAAGAGCTGAACGTCGTACGGACGCTCGCCCAGGGCCCGTCGGGCAGCCTCCCGGGCCAGGGCAAAGGCTTCGGGAAGCAGCTGATCCAGGGTCTCGCCCTGGCGATATCGCTCCCGGAACCCCTGGGTCAGGGCGGGAAAATCCTCGGCTTTCTGGGCCACGGCCCAGGCTTCTTTGGCATTGATCGAGTGAAGGATGGGCAGGAGTTGCTTCAGGTCCCGCTCGAGTTTGGTGCCGAAAAAGATGCTCAGGAGGTTCATGGCACCACTGTAATGGAAGCCCCCCCAGCGGTCAAGGCGAATTGNCCGCTGGGGCCGGTTCGGCTATCCTCAGGCCATGACCGTTCGACCGCCCCTTGTTTTGGCCGGTGCCATCCTGGCCCTGGCGGCTTCTTGCGCCCCGGGTACCCCCCAGCTCATGCCCAAGGAGACCTTATTTTCTTTGGGATTGGGGACCCTCGAGGACCAAGTCGATCTCTTTCAGCGGGCCGACGACCGAGCCCCGGAGCGGGATCGGTTTCTCTTTTATAATGGGCTGGTCTTGGTCTCCGATGGAAACGCGCGAAAGTTGATGGAGTTCTCCAGCTACGGCGACCTCTTGACCCTCTATTACAACCCCGACACCAACCCTGTCCCCGCCCTGATGGGAAACACGTCCACCCCCGGACGGGTGAAAAACCGTCGGGCGTTTGCCTATCCCTTCGTGGAACTAGGGGAACTCGCCCTCACGACCCAGAACCAGCTTTACATCGAGGACCGGGTGCCTATCGAACGGAGGATCTACGATCCGCACCTGGACGTGGTGATGCAAAGCCGGGTGTTGCGGTTTGACAGGGATGGCAAGTTCCTCGACTTCTTGGGTCAAGAGGGCATTGGGGGAACACCCTTCCCCATGATCGATCGCCTGACCCTGACAGCGAACGGGGAACTGGTCGTCATCTGTCGCACCGGAAAAGGTTGGGCTGTGTGGTGGTACGACGCCGCAGGCGTCCCCGTGGGCAAGTCGTTCATTGAGTACCAGTCCCTCCCTCGGCCCGAGGGGGCAGCGTCGGGAGTCTTCCTTTCCCAATTGGAGACCGTCGTGGCTGACCCCCGGAGTCGCACGCTCTACCTCAAGATCGACTACTACCAGGAAACCGTTGACCCGACCACCCGGACCGCCTCGGGGATTCAGCAGGCCCAGAGTCGGATCTGGACCTATGATTTTTCGTCCCAAAGCTACAAGAAATCCTACGCATTGCCCGTTCTGAAACGCCAAAAAGTGAAGGGTGATGCCACCGATCCCTTGGGAGATCGCCCGTTTCAGTTCTTGGGGGTCAGCGACGCCGGATTTCAGTTCTTCCTCAGTTCCCCGGAAGGGGGGAGCCAACGATTCTTGGCCTGTCGACCCGACGGTTCTACGGTTTTGGAAAGGAACATTGAGTTGGAAGGGGCCGATACCCTGTTCGCCCAGTACGAGGTGACTCGATCGGGGATCCTCGTGGGGTTTTTGAGCGATGGCTACCACGTTCAACTGGCGTGGTGGCGAAGCGATAAACTGTTGGGCACCTATGGTCAGACTGGTTTCTAGCTCAGCAGCCCTCGAAGCCGATCGAGCGGCCGAGGAGCGGTTTGATTACCCCCCGCTTCTTCTTATGGAGGAGGCCGGCATCCGCCTGCAAGACCGACTCGAAGCCCTCCGTGAAAAGCACGCCGAGCTTCAAGGCCCCACGGTGTATCTCGTTGGCCCTGGGAACAACGGGGGCGATGCGCTGGTGATGGCCCGTCAGGCCTTTCTCCGGGGGGATCCTTCGGTGAGCGTGGTCTCGGTGGTCCCGCCCCGGTCGGAGTCCTGCCGATGGCAGGGGAACGTGGTCCAATCCTTGGGTATTCCGAGGTACTCGTGGCCCGATCCCGACGCCCGGGAATCCCTGTCCCGGGCCAAGGTTTGGGTGGATGGCATCCTGGGAACGGGATTCCACCCTCCGATCCGACCCGAGCTTCACAAGATTCTCGGTGACCTGGAGACCCTCCGGGCCCAGGGTTCCCACGTCTGCGTGGCCGTCGATGTCCCGAGCGGGCTGTGGGAAGGTTTCACCTCGGGCCCCGTCCTCCGGGCGGCCTGGACCCTGGCTCCCGGGNGGTTGAAGGATTTCTGCTTCTATCCTGAAGGGCGTCCCCTGGTCGGAGTGCCCCTTCCCATCCCGCTGGCCTTCCCTCGTCCCGCGGCCTCAACCTCGGACCTCCTAGGGCCCGGTGACCTGGGGAGTCTGTTGCCTCCCCTGGAGGCCCACGGCCACAAACGAAACCGGGGACACGTGTTGGTCGTGGGCGGTGCCGAGGGAATGTCCGGCGCGGCCCTTCTGGCTGCCCAAGCCGCCGCGGGGGCGGGGGCAGGGCTCGTCACCCTGGGGGTTGATCCGGGGCTCGTCAACCTTGTGGCTCCCCAGGTGCCGGCGTTCCAGGTGCGAACCGCAGATTCGTGGTTGCCCAGGACCTCTCAGTTTCATTCCGGGGTGGTCGGGCCCGGTTGGGGTAAGTCGAGCGACCGCCGTGATCTCCTCCAGGCTCTGTGGACCAGTGGTCTGCCTCTGGTCATCGATGCGGATGGCCTCGACCTCTGGGCGTCGATGGATCTGGCTCCTCGGTCAGCCCCCGTCGTGATCACTCCCCACCCAGGGGAGTTCCGACGCCTCGAAACCGCTTCCGGTCCCCTGGTCCTGGCGGCTCAACATTGGGCGGAAAAGAAGAAGGTCACGGTGGTTCTCAAGGGTGCGGTCACTTGGATCCTGGGACCCGGCGGAGAGCGGGCGGTTTGGGACGGGAACAATCCAGCCTTGGGGACCGGGGGAAGCGGCGACTGCTTAGCGGGGATTGTGGGTGCGCTCCTGGCCCGGGGGCTCGATGGGTTTGCCGCTGCCCAGGCGGCGGTGGCCCTCCATGGACAAGCCGGAAGGGATTTGGCCGACAGCCAGGGTTGGTTCACGGCGGATCGGATTCCCGGCGCCGTGGCCCTTCGGGCGGCGGCTTGCATGGCCAGCTTAGGGCCGCTATAGTACGGAGGTACCATGGTCCAAATCTACTTTCTCCTTGTATTTCTCAATGTCTCCACAGGGTTAGTCTTGGCCCGGGGTGGGTTCACGCGATCGCTGGGAGCTTGGGATTCGTGGTTCGTCCCGTTTGAGAGCCGAATCATCCGGGCCCTCCTCGGGGTCCTGACCTTCTTAACCGGCTTCCTCGGCCTGATATTCGTCCTTCCTGGGGATCAAATCTTTCTGGGGGATCTCTTCCCTTCCGTCTCAGCCATGCTGGGAGGAACCCTACTCATCCTGGACTACTATCGGACCGATGAATCGAAACCGAGGGCCAAGGTCGAGGATTTTCTGGTCAGCAACAAGCTGATCATTGGTGTCATTTGCTTCACCTTCGGACTCATCCATTTCTTCGCCCCCACGGTTGTGTTCCTGTGATGGACCGACTGAGCCTCTGTGGCGTGGTCTGCGAGCAAGGTCTCTTCCTCGTGGCCCGTCGAAAGTTGGAGGGCAGTCAAGGCGGCAAGTGGGAGTTCCCCGGGGGCAAGCATGAACCCGGGGAGACCTCCGAAGAGACGTTGGTTCGGGAATTCTCCGAGGAACTCTCGGTGGATATTGCGGTAGGCTCCCGCCTCTTCCAGGGAGCGTTCGTGAACGGAGCCAAGCGCTATCGACTGGAAGCCTGGGAAGCCCGGCTCCTCACGAGGGGATTTCGTCTGGCCGAGCACGATGAACTTCGGTGGGNGACGCCGGCCGACCTGCTGGCCTTGGACCTGTCTGGTTCCGATCGACAAGTGGCCGAGGCGTGCCTTCGCTCCGAGGCTGTTGAATCGAAGGATTAATATCAATAAAATAAATGTGCTACTTGGGAGGATTCGTATGTACAAGATTGTTTTGATTCGTCACGGCGAGAGCGAGTGGAACCTGAAGAATCAGTTCACCGGGTGGGTGGACGTGGATCTGGCCCCTTCGGGAGTCCAAGAGGCTGTGGAAGCCGGTGAGGTCCTGAAGAAGGAAGGCTATCGTTTTGACCTGGCCTACACGTCGGTGTTGCGTCGGGCCAACAAGACCCTGAACACGGTTCTGGACAAGATGGACTTGCTCTGGATCCCCGTGAAGAAGACCTGGCGGCTCAACGAGCGCCACTATGGTGCTCTGCAAGGGCTCGACAAAGCGGACACGTTGGCCAAGTATGGGGAAGTTCAGTTCAAGCAGTGGCGCCGAAGCTACGATGTNCCCCCGCCGCCCCTGCCGGCCGACAGTCCCATGCTCCCTTCGAAGGACCCTCGGTACGCCGATGCGGCCCCCGAGGAACTTCCCTTGACCGAATGTTTGAAGGACTGCGTGGCCCGGGTTCTGCCGTACTGGTTCGTCGAGATTGTCCCCCAGATCCTCAGCGGGCGCCAAATCATCATTGGTGCCCACGGGAACTCCCTCCGGGCCTTGGTCAAGCACTTGAAAGGGGTGAGCGACACCGACATTGCCGAGTTGAATATCCCCACGGCGGTGCCCCTGGTCATCGAACTCGACAAGAATCTGAAATTCATCCGGGACTATTACGTCGGTGACCAAGCCAAGATCCAGGCCAAGATCGCTGGTGTGGCTGCCCAGGGTCAGAAGAAATAGTTCGTTTTTCGTGCACTCAGTGCGGTGACTGTTGCACAGGGAACCAGGTCGTTCGGCTCACGGGCGGCGACCTGGCGCTCTTGCGCCATCACCTAAAGGTCCCGTCCAACCGCGACCTTCGCAGTTTAGGGGTGGTGAAGCTCGTCCAGGAGTCCGTTGGTCACCGCACGGTGTGGCGACCGCGGATTCGTTTTCGGTCCCGGCCCCTTTGCCAGTGCCCATTCCTGGTGAACGACGTCGATTCCCAAGGAACCTACCGAGGGCTCTGCTCACTCCACCCTCATCACAAGCCCCTCGTTTGCACTCTGTCACCCTTGTCCCGGGAGGTGGATGACCCGGGCCCGGGACTCCCCACCTCAGAAACCTGGTCTGTGGTCCCTCCCGTCGAAAACTGCCCTGGGATGGGTATGGGAGAGACTCTGGCGGTGGAAGCCCGTGTGGACCTGCGAAGCCGCTTGGACGAGGAGGTGCTCTGGATGCGGCAGCTCCTGGAAGTCAGCCCCCGGTTGCCCGATGAAGAGGCAGCCTGGGCTTGGTTCCAGGGCGAAGTCGGTTAGCGGTCAGACTCCCAGCAAAGCGGCGAAGGCTCCCAGGGCTGCGTCCATGTCACCCTTAGCCAAGACGGCCTTGGTGAGAACTTTCCCCAGTTGCACCCCTTCTTGGTCAAACGAATTGATGTTCCACAGGAGACCCTGGAACATCACCTTGTTTTCAAAGTGGGCCAAGAGCGCACCCAGAGTCTCGGGGGTGAGTCGCCGGTTGAGAAGAAGACTGGAAGGCCGGTTGCCGACGAAGTTCTTGTTGGGATTGTCATTCTTGGAGCCTTTGGCAAAGGCCACAATCTGGGCTGCCAAGTTGGCGTTGAGCTTGGCCTGGCTGGTGGAGCCCTCGCTCACCACGTCGTTCCCCGCCTGACTTTCCAAGAATCCGATGAACTGGAGGGGCACGACGTCTGTGCCCTGGTGCAAGTGTTGGTAAAAGCTGTGCTGCCCGTTGGTTCCGGGTTCCCCAAAAATCACGGGGCCCGTGGCGTACTTGACCTTCTTGTTGGTCCGATCCACGCTCTTGCCGTTTGATTCCATGTCGAGCTGTTGCAGGTGAGCAGGAAAGCGACTCAACCCTTGCGAATAGGGCAGGACGGCCGTGTAGGGAAGACCCAGGGCGTTGCGCTCCCACACCCCGAGGAGGGCATCGAGGAGGGCGGCATTCTTCAGGGGCAGGGGTTCGAGGGCCGCTTTATCGGCCTGGTGGGCTCCGGCCAGGAACTGGGCAAACACCTCGGGGCCAAAGGCCAGACTGAGGACGGCCCCCCCGACCGCCGAGGTCGATGAATAGCGACCACCAATGAAATCATCGATGTAGAAGCTGGCCAGGTACCGAGGACTCCGGGCCAAAGGACTGGTCTCGCTGGTCACCGCGACCAGGTGCTTGTCGGCGTCGAGGCCTGCTTTTGCCAGGGTTTGGCGGACAAAGTTTTCGTTGGCCAGGGTTTCTTGGGTGGTTCCCGACTTGGAAACGAGGATAAACAGGGTCGATTCCAGGTTCACGGACGAAAGAACAGCCGAGGCGTCGTCGGGATCCACGTTCGAAATAAAGTGGGCTTTGAGGGCTAGTTTCTTTTTCTCGACGAGAACCCAGTTCTCAAGGGCCAGGTACATCGCCCGAGGGCCTAGGTCTGACCCTCCAATTCCAATCTGTACCACTGTATTGAATTTCTTCCCCGTGCTTCCTTTGATCGTACCTTTGTGCACTTGCCCGGCGAACTCGGCGATCCGCCGATTTTGTTCTGCATAAAACTCACCGAGGTTCTTCCCTTCGTGGATCACGGGCTTCCCGGCCTGGCCCCGGGTGAGGTGATGCAAGACCATTCGATTTTCGCCCACGTTAGCCCAGGCACCGTCGAGGATCTCGCGATACTTGGCGACCACTTGCTGTTCCCGGGCCAAATCGGCCAAAAGAGCCAGGGCCTCGTCGTCCACCGCTTTGGCCGCATAGATGTATTTCCACCCCGCCGCCCCGGCCACTTGGTACGAGGCCACCCGCTCAGCCGTCAGAAGGTTCTTCAATTTCTCAACCTTGGACCCTTTTAGCAATTTCTTGCCAGCCTTGGTTTTGTCAAGATTTAGATAAGAAAGGCTCATGAAAACTCCTTAGACCGAGGGAGGAGGGCCAGACCCTTCTCCAGGAAGTCGGTCACTTCTTCCTTGGTTTTTCTACGCGGGTTGACCAGGCGAAAAATCTCTCGACCTGACGAAAATAAGATGAAACTGGGGATCCCCGAAACTTCGTGGGCCCTCGCCACGTCGGGGAACGCATCAATGTCGACCTCGATGAAGTCAATCGCATCGGAAAAGGTCGATTCGATCTCGGGGAGCGATGCCTTGAGATAATGGCAGTCTCCGCACCAGTTCGCTTGGAAACAGGCGAGAAGGGGACGCCCAGCGCGGATTCGTTCATAGAACTTGTCCGGAGACTCAAAGAAATCCATACTGTAATTCTCACCGATTTCCCACCGTTCGGCAAGTCGCAGGAATCGTCGATTTTGTATTTTTGTCCAAGGTCACATCGCTTGGACCCGGAGGCTCTATGATTTCATCGCCGCGACCTCGGTCCGACCNCCCCCATCGACGGTCCGTCCTGGTCCGCACAGGAGAGATCCTGGGACAGGTTGCGGCTCATGGCTTTGGGTCGCTCCTGGACCGTCGAGAAGCGAGGCCCCGGGGCCCGGTGGTCCGGGATTCCCCGGCGGCGCCCAGCCGATGGACAAGGGTGCGGCTCTTGTTGGAGGCGTTGGGGCCTACCTTTGTGAAGATGGGACAGATGTTCTCGAACCGGCCCGACCTTCTACCGGAAGAGCTCTTGGTGGAACTTCGAAAACTGCAGGATGCTGTGCCCGGGTTTCCCTTTGAGGAGGTTAGGGAGGCCTTGGAGGCCCAGTATCAGAAGCCGATTGGCGAAGTCTTTTCCGAGTTCAATCCGGTTCCGGTGGCCAGCGCCTCGGTCGCTCAGGTTCACGAAGCACGACTCGGAGACGGTCGCAGGGTGGCCGTCAAGATTCGCCGACCGAATATTGAAGACGTCGTGGCCACGGACTTGGAAATTCTCGCCCATGTGGGTCCTTGGTTTGAACGGCTGATCCTGAGGTCTGACGCGTTGGACACCCGGGCTATCATCGCCGAATTCTCGAAGAATCTGCTCAGGGAACTCGACCTACGCCAAGAGGCCCTTCACCTCGAGCGGTTTGCAGCGTTGTTTCAGGACGACCCCGACATTCTGGTGCCCCGGGTCTACAGGAACTTGTCGGGCCCCCACGTCTTGGTCATGGACTTTGTGGAGGGCCTGCACCCGACCGATTGGAATGGGTACGATCGGGCGGGCCTCAATCGGGGNGACATTGCTAAAAAGGGGGTTCGTCTCCTTCTTAAGCAAGTCTTCGTCCACGGGTACTTTCACGCCGACCCCCACCCTGGAAATCTTCGCGTTCTTCCCGATGGCCGGATCTGCTTCTTGGATTTTGGCCTGATGGGGCATCTGCCGGTCCGGCAGCGGGAAAAGCTGGAACAGATTCTCGTGGCCACCAGCGAGGGCAACGGGCCTCTGTTGGCCTCTGCCCTTTTGGCCCTCGCGAACCAGCCTGTGGTCCCCGATCCCCAGCGCTTTGAGGATGATGTGGAGGAACTCCTGGCGGGGTTCAGTCACATTCCTCTGGGGCAGATTGACTTGACGGAATTCTTGGCCAAGGTCGTCTCTTTGCTCCTGACCTATCGAATCTCTCTGCCACCCCAACTGTACCTCCTGGTGAAGTCGCTCTTGACCATCGAAGGTTTTGGCCGGATCCTCGACCCCGAGTTTGACTTGGTGGCCGTGGTGGACCCCTTCCTCAAGAGCCATCTTTCGTCACGTCTCGATCCTTTGAAAGCGGGGGCCCGGGGGGCGGAGTCGGCCCTCAGTTATTTGAGTCTGGCGGCCGACCTGCCCGGAGAGATTCGCTCATCGCTCCAGCAATTGCGTCAAGGCAAATTGAAGTTGGAGTTCCAGGGCGATGATCTGGAGAAGATTCTCCAAAAGGCCGACAAGATTTCTAACCGGGTGTCGTTCGCTTTGGTGGTGACCGGTGCTCTTCTGGCGTCGTCGATCGCCCTTCAGTCGAAGATCCCCCCTCTGTGGAATGACATCCCCGTCATTGCCATCGTTGGCTTCACCGGAAGTTTCGTCTTAGGGGTGGCTCTGCTCATTTCCATTGCCCGGTCCGGACGGTTCTAAGTTTACTTGCCATTTATTGTGAAGGTATGTACAATAAATACAGGTTCTCAAGGAGGATTAGGATGGCTTACAAAATTTCTACCGATTGCGTGGGGTGTGGGGCCTGCAAAGAGGTTTGTCCCGTTGAGGCAATCTCTGAGGGAGATCTCTATACCATCAACCCTGAAGTGTGTATCGACTGCGGTGCGTGCCAGGGGGAGTGTCCCTCGAACGCCATTTCTGCGGGCTGAACNCCCTCGTTGGCGACCAAGACGGCCCTGGGCCGTCTTTTTTTTAGTCCTCTGTGATCAAGTTGCCGATACAATCAGGGGAGGGACACCATGCCGGACGGAGAACGCCCCCTGCTCTTTTCCTTTGGGGGAATCGACGGTGGGCCCAGGGTTGAGATCGCCGTCTCCGATGATCACATGACGGTGTGGGGAACGTTCTATTCGGCGAAGGACCTGGACGGGAAACTTCTTGTCTGGTCTGAGTTTCAGGCTGCACTCCAGGGCGCTGGGATCATCGAGGGCGTCCGGGACCGCGAAGTCCAAGACACCATTTTTCGCTTCAATACCAGCCNCCCGTCCCCCGAGAGGGTCGTCCTGGCCCGGGGGCGGCCCCCGGTCGCTGAGCGCCCGGCCTTCCTCAAGTTGGAATCCAAATTCTACGATCACCATTTCACGGACCGGGGGGGG
>JGI26470J50227_1000625_pt1 | contig 14102 bp, 16 predicted proteins | sample FreactTroBogLake_FD_50227 | JGI IMG/M metagenome (IMG submission 50227) | reverse complement strand
CTCCCTCCTGTCGAACCATAGCCAATTTGGGCAGAGAATGCCAACCGATTCTCTGTTCGGCGCCGACGGATTCGACGAATAGGCAAGGTTCTTGGGCGACTAGGCATTCAATTCGTCCCCCGGAAGCCTTAGGTTTTGGTCACCGTGAAAGGGGGAACCATGAAGTTACGAAGGTTGGGTCAGAGGGGTCTGGAAGTCTCGGGGTTGGGTTTGGGGTGCATGCGGATGAGTTTCGGCGACGCGCCCATCGGAACGAAACAGGAGATGGTCCGGTTTCTCCACCAGGCCGTCGACCGGGGTGTCACGTTCTTCGACACCGCCGAGGTCTACGGCCCCTTCACGAACGAAGAACTGGTGGGAGAGGCGCTGGAACCCTTCCACGACCGCGTGGTGATCGCCACCAAGTTCGGGTTCCAGTTGAAGGGCGACGGCAGCCCCGGGNGGGATGGGTTCGACAGCCGCCCGGCCCGGATCAAGCAGGTGGCCGAGGAGTCCCTGAAGCGCCTCCGGGTCGACGCGATCGACCTGTTCTACCAGCATCGCCCCGACCCCCAGGTCCCCGTCGAAGAGGTTGCTGGTGCCGTTGGCGACCTGATCCGGGAGGGCAAGGTCAAGCATTTTGGCCTCTCCGAGTCGACCGCCGACCAGATCCGCCGGGCCCACGCCGTCCACCCTGTGACAGCCGTCCAGAGCGAGTACTCGTTGTGGTACCGGGACCGGGAACTCGACGTTCTGCCCCTGTGCGAGGAGCTGGGGATCGGCTTTGTCCCGTACAGCCCCTTGGGCCGAGGCTTTCTGACGGGGGCCATTACCCCGCAAACGACCTTTGCCGAGTCCGACATCCGGGCGCGGAATCCCCGGTTCACCCCCGAGGCCATCCGGGACAACCAGGCCCTCGTCGACGTGCTGGACCACATCGGCCGGGCAAAGGGTGCCACCCCCGCCCAAGTCGCCCTGGCGTGGCTCCTGGCCCAGAAGCCTTGGATCGTCCCCATCCCCGGGAGCCGGAAGCTCGAACGCCTGGACGAGAACCTGGGGGCCCTCGACCTAGTGCTGACCCCCGAGGATCTGACCCGGCTCCGCCAGGCCGTGGAAGCGATGAACATCGTCGGCGAACGCTACTGAATCGCCAGGAAGCAAAAGGAGATTACCATGGAATACGTCACGCTGAATAACGGAGTCCGCATGCCCCTCGTGGGCTATGGGGTCTACCAGGTGCCCGCCGCCGAGACCGAGCGATGCGTCCTCGACGCCCTGGCGACCGGGTACCGGCTGATCGACACGGCCCAGGCCTACTTCAACGAAGAAGGCGTCGGCAAGGCCCTAGCCCGCAGCGGCGTTCCCCGGAACGAGTTGTTTGTCACCACCAAGGTGTGGGTCGACCACTACGGGTACGAGAAGACCCGGGCCTCGGTGCTGACATCGCTGGAGAAACTCCAGCTAGATTCCCTCGACCTCGTCCTCCTCCACCNGCCGTTCTCGGACTACTACGGCTCCTACCGTGCCCTCGAGGACCTGTATCGGGAGGGGACCCTCAAGTCCATCGGCGTCAGCAATTTCTACCCGGATCGGCTCTCGGACCTTTGTGCGTTCAATACCATCGTCCCCCAGGTGAACCAGGTCGAAACCCATCCCCTGAACCAGCAACTCGACGCCCAGAAGAACATGGAAAAGAACCGGGTTCAGATCGAAGCCTGGGCCCCCTTTGGGGAAGGCCGGAACAACATGTTTTCCCACCCCGCCCTGGCAGGAATCGGAGAGGCCCACGGCAAGTCTGTCGCCCAGGTCATCCTGCGCTGGTTGGTCCAGCGCGGGGTGGTCGCCCTGGCCAAGTCGACGCGGATCGAACGGATGAAGGAGAACTTCGAGATCTTCGACTTTGCCCTGTCGACCCCCGAGATGGAACAGATCCAGGCCCTGGACACCCAAAAGAGCCTGTTTTTCTCCCACCAGGACCCTGCCACCGTCGACTTCTTCGTGGAACTGATCCGGAAGCGAAGGCAGGAGCAGAAATGACCGAGATCGAACGAGCTCCCCAGACGGTGGTCGTCATCGGTGGCAATGGCCACCTGGGGAGGGCAGCGACCAAGGGAGCCGCAGACGTGGGCGCCCACGTGACCGTCTTTTCACGGAACGCTCGCCGGCAAGACCCGAGAACCGTCGCCGTCTCCGGAAGCATCACCAGGGTCGACGACCTGAGGAGGGTGCTCGACGGGGTTCAGGCGGTGGTGGTCAGCGTCGAAGCCGACTGGACGGCCCCAGGTATGCAGAAGGTGTACGTCGAGGGGATGCGAAACGTCCTCGCCACGGCTCCGGCCGACGCCCACATCGTGTTCATGGGGAACATCGGGGTGACCGACGACTCCCGCATGCCCGAGTATAACCGCGCCAAACGAGAGGCTGAGAGTCTCCTGCGGCGTTCGGGCCGGCGGTACACCGTCCTTCGTCCTGCCTGGATCGTCTCGGGGACGACCGGAGCGAAACTCGAACAGGGCGACCGGTACCGAGGCCGACGCGACGATGTCAGCTCCGACCAATTGGCAAAGGCGATCGGGGCCATCTTGACCTACGCCGACGATTCTGCCGGCAAGACCTTTGAACTCTACGGCGCCGACCAACAAGTCGATTGGTCCCGGGCGCTGAAGAACCTAACAAGAGACGAATGAGGGGACAGCAATGAAAGCAGCGATTTTTCAAGGCAAGGGCCTGGTGACGACCGAAGAACGGCCCCAGCCCGTGGTCCACGAGGCCACCGAGGCCATCGTCCGCGTGGTCCGGGCGTGCGTGTGCGGTTCGGACCTTTGGTATTTCCGGGGGGAGAGTGACCACGCCGTCGGGGCCATTGGCCACGAGTTCATCGGGGTGGTCGAGGAGGNGGGGGCTTCGGTGAAGACCCTCAAGAAGGGGGACTTTGTCATCGCTCCCTTCGCCTTCAGCGACAACACCTGCCCCCACTGCGAGGCCGGGTACCAGACGGCGTGCGTCCACGGCGGGTTCTTCGGAGCGGGCAACGGCGCCGACGGCGGCCAGGCCGAATACGTGCGGGTGCCCCTGGCCGAAGGGACCTTGGAAGTCGTCCCGAAGGGGAACTACGACGACGCCATGCTGGCCTCTTTGTTGACCCTGGCCGACGTCATGGGGACGGGCTACCACGCCGCCGTCAGCGCCGGAGTGAAGCCCGGAAGTACCGTCGCCGTCGTCGGCGACGGTGCGGTGGGCCTGTGCGGCGTCCTTTCGGCCCAACTGCTCGGGGCCCAGCAGATCATCGCCCTGAGCCGCAACCCGGCCCGACAGGCCCTGGCCCGGGAGTTCGGCGCCACCGTGATCGTCGAGGAACGAGGAAAGGCCGCGGTGGAGCGGCTGCTGGCCCTGACCAACGGGATCGGCGTCGACGCTGTCCTCGAGTGCGTGGGGACCGAGGAGGCGAACCAAACCGCTTTCGCCGTCGCCCGGCCCGGGGCCATCGTGGGCCGAGTTGGCGTGCCACACCAGGTCGAAATTTCGGCGGCCGGAACCTTCTATCGTAACGTGGGTATGCGCGGGGGCCCCGCCCCGGTGAAGGCGTACATGGACGTGTTGCTTCCCGCCGTCCTCGAAGGGCGGATCCAACCCGGCAAGGTGTTTGACCTGTCCACGGACCTCGACCACATCCAGGAAGCCTACCAGGCCATGGACGAGCGGCGCGCCATCAAGGTGTTGCTCAAGGTGAGCGAGCTGAACCCATGACCATCCATCCCCGGCCCGGCGCCCTTCTGGCCATCATCTGCATCAGTTACTTCATGGTCATCCTCGACAACTCGATCATCTTCACCGGCCTGCCCCAGATCGAGGCGACCATGCAGTTCACNCCCCAGGCCCTGGCCTGGGTCACCAACGCCTACGTCCTGGTGTTTGGAGGCTTTTTGCTCCTGGGAGCCAGGGCCGGGGACCTTCTGGGCCGGCGACGGGTTTTCATCGTCGGCCTGACGATTTTTGGGCTCTCGTCGGTGTTGGTCGCGGTCGCCCCGTACGCGGCTTGGTTGATCGCGGCCCGGGCGGTCCAGGGCCTCGGCGCCGCCGTCCTCGCCCCGACGTCGATGGCCCTCCTCACCGAACACTTTGAAGAGGGACGGCCGCGGGGCCGGGCCGTGGCGGCCTACAGCGCCGTGGCCGGCATCGGCGCCAGCGCCGGCCTGGTCATCGGCGGCTTGTTGGCCGACGTCCTATCCTGGCGCGCGGGCTTCTTTCTCAACGTGCCCATCGCGGCGGCCATGGTCGTGGCGGCGGTCCGGGNGATCCCGGTCAGTCCCCGCCGCCCGGGGAAGTTCGACGTTCCCGGGGCGTTGACGGGCACCGTGGGCATGACCGCCCTGGTGTTCGGCATCAACGGCGCCGCCGAAAATGGTTGGGCGGACCCCCTCACCTGGATGCCCTTCACCGTGGCCGTCGTCCTGTTGACGGGGTTTGTGCTGAACGAAGCCCGGGCTCCCCAGCCCATCCTGCCCCTCCGGCTCTTCGCCCATCGTCAGCGGGTCGGCGCCTATCTGTCCCGGTTTCTGTACCTGGGCGCCATGATGGGCTTCTTTTTCTTCACGACCCAGTACCTCCAGGGGGTGTTGCATTTCACCGCCCTGCAGGCTGGACTAGGCTTCTTGCCCATGTCCCTGGTCAACTTCGCCGTGGCCCTGGGGGCCGTTCGGGTCATCCGGAAGTTCGGGGGGGCGCCGGTGCTCGTCGCCGGAATCGTCCTCACGGGAGTGGGGATGGCGTGGCTGAGCCAAGTGTCCTTGCAGAGCAACTACTGGTGGAGTGTGGCCCTCCCCATGGTCCTCATCGGCACTGGACAAGGACTCGCCTTCGCCCCGATGACGTCCTTTGGACTCGCCGGAGTGGCCCCCCAGGACGCCGGAGCCGCCTCGGGGGNGGTGAACACCTTCCACCAGGTCGGCAGCGCCTTCGGCTTAAGCATCCTGGTGGCCTTGGGGGCCCTGGTCGCCCCGGCCACCATACCCGAACTGGCCCTGTTGCAGCGGGTGCAAGTCGCCCTTCTGGGAAGCACCGGGCTCCTGGCCCTCGCCCTCGGCCTGGCGGTCGTTCTGGTAGCCCGACGCGAGTGGGTGGATTCCGCGCCGCAAAAATGAAGAGGACAATCATTGTGGAAAGGCAGAATGAACGAGACGAAGACGCTCTTTTTGGCCGGGGCGACCCCAATGTGAACTATGCAAAGTTTTTTACCGGGTCAAGCTACCTCAAGGTTCTGAACATCGACGGTGTTTCGGTCTTCAACGTCACCTTTGAACCGAGTTGCCGCAACCATTGGCACATTCACCGGGGAGGAGGCCAGATTTTGCTGTGCACCGACGGTGAAGGCTGGTACCAAGAACGGGGCAAGGCCGCGCGAAAACTGACCCCGGGTGATGTCGTGCACATTGGTCCCGGTATCGAACACTGGCACGGCGCGACGGCCGATCGATGGTTTACCCACCTAGCCCTCGAGGTTCCCCATGCGGACAGTACGACCGTGTGGCTCGAACCCGTGGATGACGACGAATATTCCTCGGTCAACGGGTAGGGAGAAACAGCTTTCAGCAGCGGGTGGGCGTTGCCCACCGGCGTGCCGTCGCCCGCCTCCCCCGGGGGAGCCACCCCCTCCTCGTTGCTCGGGTCGAGTCCGTTGCCCGGGTCAACTACGTTGACCCTTGCCCCGGCAGAACGGTATTCTGGCGTTTATGAGCAAGTACCCCTACACCACGATCGAGAAGAAGTGGCAGGCCTACTGGGAACAGCACAAGACGTTCCAGGCCCGCGAAGACGCCGCCGTCCCCGAAGAAAAGCGTCTCTACGTTCTCGACATGTTCCCGTACCCTTCGGGGGCCGGGCTTCACGTGGGTCACCCCGAGGGGNACACGGCCACAGATATTTGGTGCCGGTACAAGCGGCACCAGGGCTTCAATGTCCTACACCCCATGGGGTTCGATAGCTTCGGTCTCCCCGCAGAAAATTACGCCATTAAGACCGGGACCCATCCCCGGGTGACCACCGAAGCCAACATCGACACCTTCCGACGTCAAATCAAGAGCCTGGGGTTCAGTTACGATTGGGACCGAGAGATCAAGACCCACGACGAACGCTACTACCACTGGACCCAATGGATCTTCCTGCAACTGTACAAGAAGGGCTTGGCTTACGAGTCCATGATGCCCATCAACTGGTGTCCCAGTTGCCTCACGGGCCTGGCCAACGAAGAGGTCGTCGACGGCAAGTGCGACCGGTGTGGTACCCCCGTGGAGCGCCGAAACCTGCGCCAGTGGGTCTTGAAGATCACGGCCTACGGCGACGCCCTCGAAGACGACTTGTCCCTGGTGGACTGGTCCGAGAGCATCAAACTCATGCAGAAGAACTGGATCGGCCGGAGCGAGGGGGCGAACGTGACCTTCGCGGTGGCTGGGTCCGATAAGACGTTTCAGATTTACACCNCCCGGCCCGACACCCTGTTTGGTGTGACGTACATGGTCCTGGCCCCGGACCATCCCTTGGTGGACCAGATCACCACCCCGGGCCAAAAGGCCGCGGTGGAGGCCTATCAGAAGCAGGCCCGGCTCAAGAGTGACCTCGAGCGCACCGACTTGGCCAAGGAGAAGACGGGCGTGTTCACCGGAGCCCTGGCCGTCAACCCGGTGAACGGTGCCCAGGTGCCCATCTGGATCGGCGACTATGTGTTGGCGAACTACGGGTTCGGGGCCATTATGGCCGTCCCTGCCCACGACGAGAGGGATTGGGCCTTTGCCCAAGCCTTTGGCCTTCCGGTGATCGAGGTCATCGCCCCCGATGGGCGACCCACGGCCGGGGGCCTGGCGGCCTGCTACACCGGGCCGGGAAAAGCCGTGAACTCCGGAGAGTTCGACGGCTGGGAGAGCGAGCCCTTCAAGAAGAAGATCACGGGCTGGCTCGAAGAGAAGGGCATCGGCAAGAAGGCCGTGAACTACAAGTTGAGGGACTGGATCTTCAGCCGCCAGAGGTACTGGGGAGAGCCCATCCCCGTGGTCCACTGCCCCACCGACGGCATCGTCCCCCTCCGGGAGGACCAGCTGCCCCTGTTGCTCCCCGAAGTGAAGAGTTACGTTCCGACCGGCACCGGGGAGAGCCCCCTGGCGGCCATCGACAGTTGGGTCAACACCACCTGCCCCCATTGCGGTGGACCGGCCAAGCGGGAGCCCAACACCATGCCCCAGTGGGCGGGGAGCTGTTGGTACTACCTGCGCTACATTGACCCCCACAACACCACGGCCTTCGCCGACCCGAAGAAGCTGGCCTACTGGATGCCCGTGGACCTCTACGTGGGGGGCGCCGAGCACGCCGTGCTCCACCTGCTGTACAGTCGATTCTGGCATAAGGTTTTGCATGACCTGGGTTTGGTGAACACCAAGGAGCCGTTCCAACGGCTGGTCAACCAGGGGATGATCCTCGGGGAAAATGGCCAGAAGATGAGCAAAAGTCTGGGGAATGTCATCAACCCCGACGAGATCGTGAACGAATACGGTGCCGATACCCTCCGGGCCTACGAAATGTTCATGGGTCCCTTGCAAGACGCCAAGCCCTGGAACACCAACGGGGTCGCCGGGGTGAATCGGTTCTTGAACCGAATCTGGCGGGCCTCCGAAGACCTCACCTTCACCGACGCGGCGCCCACCCGGGACCAACTGAAACTCCTCCACAAGACCATCAAGAAGGTCACCGTCGATACGGAAAACATGAACTTCAACACCGCCATCAGCGCCATGATGATCTTTGTGAACGAAATCACCGGGATGACAGAACTGCCCAAGAGCGTTTGGAAAGACTTCGTCGTTCTGCTGAGCCCGTTCGTGCCCCACCTGGCCGAAGAACTCTGGTCGCTGGCCGGGGCGTCGACGTCGGTTTCCCACGCCCCTTGGCCGACCTACGACGACAGCTTGACGGTCGACGACGAGGTCGAGATGGTCTTTCAAATCAATGGAAAGATTCGGTCGAAGCTCGTGGTTCCGGCAGGCCTCGCCGCCGCCGAGATGGAGAAACTCGCCCGGACCGACAAACGAATCACCGAACTCACGGCGGGCAAGGAAATCGTCAAGATTGTGACGGTGCCCAACAAGCTGGTCAACATCGTCGTCAAGGCTTGAATCTCGCAGGTCTGGCGTCGCCGAACCGAGGCCTGCGGTCCGGCGTTACAGTCCCCTCGTCCTTCGTCACACGTACAGGTCGTGGGGCTGCAGGCCTTCTTTCACGCGCCAGCGTTCCAGGAGGGCGGCTCGGGTTTCGGGGTACCGATCCGGGAGGGCGGCCCACTGGGTGATCCGGTCGGCTCGGAAGTTGCGCAGGTCCTGACGGAGTTCGCACCAGGCCAAGAGGACGAGGACGCTATCGAAGTACCCCAAGGCGAAGGGCCAGACGGTTCGTTGGGTGGTGCGCCCCTGGTCGTCCCGATACTGCATGAGCAATTTCTGTTGGTCCCGGATGGCTTGTCGCAGGGCTGCGGCCAGGTCCGAAGGGACGGGGACCCGGTCGAACGACGGTCCGGCGATCAGGGTGGTCGCTTCGAGTTCCTGCCTTAGGGGACCGGGGAGGACGGCTTTGACCTTGGCCACGAGGTTTTTGGCGGCCGAAGCGAGGGCGACGTCGGCCCGGTCGGCGACCCACGAGACTCCGAGGACCAGGGCTTCAATTTCCTCGACCGAGAACATGAGGGGCGGCAGGACAAACCCGGGCTTCAAGACGTAGCCCACCCCGGCTTCGCCTTCGATGGGGGCTCCTTGGGCCTGGAGAGTCTCGATGTCCCGGTAGATGGTTCGGACACTCACTTCGAGATCGGCGGCGAGGGCCTCGGCGGTGACCGCAAACCGGNACGTGCGTAGTTTCTGGAGTAGGGCGAGCAAGCGTTCCGACCGGGGCATGCCCTAGTGTAGACTCCTGACAGAAACTGACACAAGAGGCAGTTAGGCTGGGGCATCACCAAGGAGGTGACCCATGAACCGTCCTGACTCTTTGCTCCTGTACGTTGAAGACACGGCCCGGTCGGCTGCGTTCTTCTCGACCCTGTTCTCGGCCCCGGTGGTCGAGCAATCCCCTAACTTCGCCATGGTCGCCCTGCCCGGGGGACTCATGCTGGGACTGTGGGGCCGCCACGACGTGAAGCCGCGGCCGGCAGCCGGGACCGGCGGCTTTGAATTGGCGGTAACCCTGGGGAGCGATGAGGCTGTGGACGCGGCTCTGGCCGAGGTCCGGACCCTGGGGGCTCCCGTGGTCCAGGAGCCTCTGCGGCTGGACTTCGGGTATACCTTCCTGGCGGCTTCCCCCGACGGGCACTGGATCCGGGTCTTTTGTCCTCCCCAGTCCTGAGAACTCGGCGCAGCTAGAGCATCCACAGGTAGGCGGCGGCCCAGCCGCGGTAGGGGCACCACGCCTCGGCCCGGTGTTCGAGCTCTCGGGGCGTGCGACACCCGGTTTGCCGAAGGAGGCCCAGATCCGACGAGGGGAGGGCGTCGAGGTCGCGGCCGAGTCGGATCCCGAGGTACCCCAGGGTCCACGGACCGAACCCTGGTAGGCGGGCCAACGCCTCTCGAAGGTCGGACCAGGGTGCGTCCCAGGGAAGATCCCCCGAGGCGGCTGCTTCGGCCAAGGCCCGGATGGTCGTGACCCGTTTCGACGGCATCCCGAGGTTGGACAGTTCGGCTTTGGCCACCGCCTCCGGGGCCCAGGATGTCGCTCGCCGTCCGACTCGGTCCATGAGGGTACCGGCGGCCGCCACCGAGACCTGTTGCCCCACAATCGTCCGGACGCAGAGCTCGAAGGGCTCCCAGCACCCTAAGGGGCGGAACCCGGGAACCCGGGCCACCAAGGGACCCAACAGGGGGTCGGCGACAAACTCCCGGGGCGGGGACCAGTCCTCGTGGGAGCGAAACAGTCTGGCGAACCGGGGGNCAAGGGCTGCCTCTCCCTGGATCCGTCCTTGAACGAAGGCCGCAGACCGGGCTCCCGCTTCGGTGATCCGGGTGTAGGTTAGTCCCTCCACCTGGTCCAGACCCGGGGTCTTGCGAGGGGTCAAGTAGGCAAGGAGGGCCCCCCAGGGAAGGGGCCCCAGGGCCGAGATCAGAACCCCTCGGTGACGGGCTTGCGCGGCTTGTGAAACTTGGCCAACCCCATGTTCCGGACCTGGGCGACGTGGTAGGTATCGTGGGGAGGAATCCAAATCAACGCTTCCCCGAGGGTACNCTCCCACTGGGGAAAGGGTTCTCCCAGCCGCTGGGGATCGAGAGTCTTCAGGGCCGCCAGGTAGGTATCGTGGACCAACTCGGCGTAGGCGAGGGCGTGGGCCCAGGCGGCTTCCGACACATCGAGGATGGGCGGAAAGCTTCCCTCCTTCCAAGGGTAAGGGTCGCAGGGGGCCGAGGCCCCCAGGAAGCGCACAACCACGTACTTAAAATAGACGGCGTGGATGAGGTTATCCCAGGCCGAGTACCCTTCGTAGGTGTTCCTATCGGCGGCCTCGGCTGCGGTTAAGGGCCGCAGGGTCTCCATCAGAGATTGGCCGTTGAAGGTATGGCCCCGGAATTCCCGGTCAGTCATCTCGGCCAGCAAGGTCAGGTCATGGGTCATGGCATTGGTCTCCCTTTGGTGAGCAGGACAAGGGCGTCGGCCGCCCCAACGGGCTTGCCCCCCTCGGCTCCGGGGGATACTGTATCCCAACCCAGGGAAATTTCCGGGCCTCGGCCCTTGAGTCTTTGGCCCACTTGGCCGATAGTTGACTCATGGAAATCTCATCGATGACTTCACTGGCCCAGCAGACCACTCTGGAGCAAGTTGGCGTCGCCGTTCAGGCGAAAGGCCTCGACGAACAAAAGCAAGAAGGTGCGAACGTCTTGCGCTTGATCGACTCGGCCGCCCCGACCTTCCGGGACCCCGCCCTCGGCAACAAGATCGACGTCCAAGCCTAAGCTTCGACGCCTTTTTCCCACGCCGTGAACCCCACCGAGGCGTGGGGGAAGCGGAGCGATCCCACGGATCGCCAGCCGCGGCGGAGGAACAGAGCCAGCATCGCTCGGTTGGCCTCCGAGGTATCCGACCTCAGAGGGCGCCCCTGGCCTGCGGCCATGGCCTCAGCAAACTGGAACAGCCCTCTCGCCNCCCCCTGACGTCGACACGTCGGGTTGACGGCCAAGCGGTGGATGACCAGGGCGGGCCTCGGGGTTTTCCACGGCAACGCTTCGTACTCCGGTGGCTCCACGGCATTCAGAGCCACAAATCCCCGGACGATTCCTTCTTCCTCGTCGACAAACAGGGCGTTGTCGGCCCAGTCCTGGGCGAAGTCCGCCCGAAGAGGGTAGTGGGGTCCCCATTGGTCATTGCCCGCCTGGCGCATGGCCTCGACGATCGAGGGGATTAAACGAGCTATGGCGTCCACATCGGCGGCGGTTCCCAGACGGATCATTCTGGACTCCTATCAAGATTTTCCCGGACCCGGACCAAAAGCGATAGCAACTCCTGTCGCTCCTGGACCGAGAACCCCTCCAATCCTTCGACCAGATCGGCATTCTCGGCGGCCACAATCCCTTGGTAGACCTGGGCGGCTTGCGCCGTGGGCAGCAACTTCTGGGACCGTCTGTCGTCGGGGTTCGGTTCCCGGGTCACGTACCCTGCGACTTCGAGTTTCTGTACCGCCTTGGTCGCGGTGGTCTGGTCCACCCTCGCCAGCCTGGCGAGGCCCACCACGGTGATCCCCGGGTTCTCCACGAGCCTGGTGAGGAACACCCACTGCCCGGCCTGGAGGCCCACCCGGTGGAACCGTTCGGCATTTCTGGTCTGAAGGGTCCGGGCGATGGACCCCATCTCTCGGTAATGGAGGGAGGATAGTACATGAAACTTCATGTATTAATAGGTAACTGCCGGCCCTCGGAAAGTCAAGGCCGGGGGCCCCGAGCGTTCACCCCCTTCTCATGATTTTTTCACGAAAGGCTGATCATCGAATGGCACGATCTGCCCATGTCAATTTCACGCCTTCATCGGGGAAACGAGACCCTGGCCGCGTTCTGGTACCTGCTTCCGGCCCTGGTTCTCCTCGCCGTGTTCACCTTTTGGCCCTTTTTGCGGGCCGTTCAAATGAGCTTCTTCTTGGTAGACCGGAACACCTTTGAGCCGGCCAAGTGGTTCGGCCTTGGCTACTACGAGCGGGTCTTCAACCTGGGCAAGGCCGCCCTGGGGGATGACTGGGTTCGAAGCATCGCCACAACCTTCCTCTTCACCATCATGGTGGTGCCTCTCNCCCTCATCGCTTCCCTGGCATTGGCCCTGCTGGCCTCGGTGAAGCTGAAAGGGATTGGTTGGTTTCGAACGCTGTTCTCCTCGACCATGGCCATCAGTCTGGCCAGTGCCGGGGTCATTTGGTCCCTGATCTACAGCCCTGACCTCAAGATCTTCGACCACGTGCTCACCGACGCCAAGACCGCTCTTCCGGCCGTGGCCATCATGACCGTTTGGACCAACCTCGGGTTTGCCTTTTTGTTGATGCTCGCTGGGATCCAGTCGATTCCCAAGGAACTTCGGGAGAGCGCGAAGATCGACGGCGCTGTGGGCTGGCGTTGGCTCTGGCAAATTCTCGTCCCCCTCTTGAGTCCGNCCCTCCTCTTCCTCTTGATCACCACGACCATTGGCTCGTTCCAGGCGTTCACCCAATTTAAGGTTCTCATCGACAGCGGCGGTCCGGACCAGTCGACCAACGTCCTGGTCTACGCGTTGTTTGCCTCGTTCTGGATGGAGAACAACTACGGTTTCGCCGCCGCCTTGTCGGTGGTCTTGTTTCTTCTGCTGGTCGGGTTGTCCCTCTTCCAATATCGCCTCGACAGTCGGGNGCACTACCAATGAAAAAACCCCTCCTCTACATCGGCCTTGGGGTGGGCACCCTGGCCGTCTTGTTTCCCTTCTTGTTCTGCCTGAGCCTGGCGATCCAGGGGGACACGGTGTCCCCCCAATGGTTCCCCAACCTGGCTCGTCTGGACTTCGGGGTCTTCGCCGAAGTCTTCCGTCGGGAGCCCCTGATGGGGCAGTGGATGCTCAACAGTTGGGTGGTGAGCGTGGCCGTGACCTTGGGGCAGCTCATCGTGTCCATTTGGGCTGCCTACCCCCTGGCCCTGTTTCGGTTCAAGGGGAAGACCCTGGTATTTATCCTCTTCCTCTTGAGCCTGATGATCCCTTGGGAGAGCACCATCCTCACGAACTACCTGATGATCGCCCGGTGGGGCTGGAAGGACTCATACCAAGCCATCATCGTTCCCTTTCTTGCCAGCGGGTTTAGTATCTTTCTGCTCCGTCAGGCCTTCCTCGTGATACCCAAGGAACTGCAAGAGGCCGCCGTGATGGAGGGCTGCGGGCGCAACCAGTACCTGTGGAAGGTTTTGGTGCCCCTCACCCGACCGGCCCTGGCCACCCTGGCGATTGGGGCCTTCCTCAACACCTGGAACCAGTACTACTGGCCCCTCCTCGTGATCGACAACCCCGTCTGGAGGACCACCCAAGTGGGGATCACGGCCTTCCGGAGCACGGAAATTGCCAGCTACAACCTGCCCATGGCTGCCACCCTCATCGTGGTGGCCCCGACTCTGGCCGTCCTCTTTGCGGGTCAGAGGCAGTTGGTTGCGGGCCTGACTTCTGGCGCCGTCAAGGGCTAGGATCTCGGGCTCCGGGCGTTGCCTCGGGGGGTCTGCGGTGCTCGGCGTACAGGGAGTACGCCTGCGCTCCTCGACGCCCCCTCGGCTTAGCCCGGAGCCCGATCTCCGTCGCCCTTGCTGTTAGGGTGGTGGACTGCGCTTCGCTGGTCCCTGCGAGTTGGGCTGCGTGGGGGTGGACTGCGCTTCGCTGGTCGCTGATAGTTGGGCTGCGCGGGGGTGGACTGCGCTTCGCTGGTCCCTTTGAGGTGGGCTGTGCGGGGACGGACTGCGCTTCGCTGGTCCCTGTGGGCGGGCTGCGTGGGGGTGGACTGCGCTTCGCTGGTCCCTGTGAGTTGGGCTGCGCGGGGGTGGACTGCGCTTCGCTGGTCGCTGGGAGTTGGGCTGCGCGGGGGTGGACTGCGCTTCGCTGGTCGCTGGGAGTTGGGC
>JGI26470J50227_1000624_pt1 | contig 14103 bp, 28 predicted proteins | sample FreactTroBogLake_FD_50227 | JGI IMG/M metagenome (IMG submission 50227) | reverse complement strand
CAAGTTTATGAAAACGCAGATGGTTCAATATCAGTAGAGGATTTGAACGGGAAAGAAATTTTATTATCAACCCAAATGTCTTAAAATGAAAAAAGAATATATTTATATAGGTGCGGCGGTTTTAGTAGCTGGAGTTTGGTATTGGATTAGTCAGAACAAAGCAACTTCAGCAACTTCAGCAACTTCAGCAACTTCAACGGCTACATCATCATTGGTTTATCCGGCTGGATTGACAGAAAACGAGTTAGTGAAGATAGATAGTTCTGCTACCGTTTACCAATTGGTAGGGGGTAAAGCTTGCCCGGTAACCCTTTCTTATTGGTCTAATAAATTAGGTTACGCCCCGGTAACTACCATAACCCCGGCGCAGCTTAATGCTATACCAGAAGGCGGATTGTTGGATTATACAACTCCATTGTCGGCAGCAGGGCATTACGGGGGTAAGGTTGATAGTTTTTATTCTAAGTAATAATTTATGGGCAAGCTTATACAAATAACTGGATTACCAAGAAGCGGAACGGGATTTATGTCCGTTTTTCTTTCATTGCACCCAGTTTGTGTAGCATACCATGAGCTTATTACAAAAAAAGATGACTACAAGGATTTCTTAGAAAGTGAATTGCTTACCAATAAGTTTGTAGCCGATTGCTCAACGTATGGTTATTTTCCTAATCATAGTTATCCAGAGGCTAAGAAAGTATTTTTGAATAGACATCCAATTCGTAGTAAAGATAGTGCCAATAAGGTTTTCAATACAAACCTTCAAATTGATGATTATGTTAAGCACTTAAATGCTATTGATTTGTGGATTGCAAATAATAAGGTACATATTGTTGATTTCAATAAACTTTTTAATGTAGATACTTTAAAGNAAGTTTGGTTCTATTGTTTTGATAGTTTAGCTTATTTCTCGGAAGAAAAGGTCGAGAATTTAATTAGCATGAATATTCAGATGCAAAACCCTACCGAAACAATAACGAATGGAGAGATTTTGAGAAAGATTAAAAAACAACTAAACACGAGTTTATGCCAGCAGTAACAGCTTCACTAATAGCGGCGGGAGGTCAGGCAGCATCTTCTATCATAAACAACACCGTAAGTAATTTATTCCAATCCGGTAAGATAGCTGCTCAAAAAGACCAGATTTTGCTGCAAAGCAGATTGATGCAATTAAACGCCTCACAGCAAGAGGCTTTGGCTGTTCAATTACAAAACGCCCAAACGCAGGATGAGCAATTGCAGATACTAGATAACGCTGCGGCTCAAATACAATCCGCCGGGGTTGCTGGTAATGCCACTATACTTGCGGCGGCGGTACAAAACCAGGCTATGAATTCAATAGCAATAGCCGGGATAGTTATTGCGGCTGTGGCTGTTTTAGGTATTGGCTTACATTATATCAATAAAAATAATTAAAGATGCCAGCAGTTACAAATCAGTCCGATGTAGATTTATTTAGAAGGTTAGCGGCTTATTTTCAAACCGGAACCTGGACTTATTTATACCCACGTTTAGCGGGTAGCCAGGCTTTTTTGCAGAATTTGAATAACTCTAGCGGCATACTTTACGCATACGATACCCTCGGTGACCCTATGTACTCTTTGAATTACAATGGGGATAACTCCATGCTTATATGGTATTACACCGCCTTTTACGCTAACTTATACCCATTACCAGATATTCTTCAAGCGAATTGCTTACAGTTTCAGACATACATAGCTTCTATCGAAAACTCAATAGCAGCATCTGATAAGCAGTATGTGGCGGATAACAACGGTCCGCAGCACGTTGCGAGAACTATTGTTTTGAGCAATATGCTAAATCAGTATAATTCGTACTATGCCGGTCTTAGCTGCGATACCTATTTAGCCGACCAGGCTAAGGCTGAGGCGGCGGCGGCTAACCAGGCGGCAGTTAACTCCGCTACGCAAGGTCAGCTTGCGGCTTATACAGCGACTCAGGGTACAACGGTACTTGGCATACCTTTGACTACTGCTAACATAGGAATAGTTGCGATAGTGGCAGTTGGTATCATATTAGGAGTTGTTTATTTTAAAAAGAATGCAAAATAAAATCAAATGATGCAATCATTCAAGGTAAAAATACCATTAACTAATTTACAACCACCAAAGACATTTCAAGATGATTTAGCAAATTCATCTAGTTCAATGGTTTCAAATTTTGGTAATTACTTTAGAGCAGCAGCAGCAGGTACAAATTTACCTGTTCAATTTTTATATGCTATTGCAATGGTTGAAGAAACAGGAACTCATTATAATCCAAATGGTACTGTTCATGTAGAAGGAGGTTCGTTAAGGAGTACAGGAATAATGCAAATTGACCCTGAATCTTTTTATGAACATTTGAAAGTAATGGTGAAAAAAAATAGATTAAGTCAAGATTCGATAAATATTTTAAATAAATACTTACCAAATTTTTCATTTGATAATCTTACAGCTACCACACAGCAATTAAATACAATATTTTTAGCATTAAAAAAACCTGAATTTAATATATGGGCAGGGGCTATGGTTTTGAGGGATATTTTAGAACAAACATCTAATCCAGATGGTACATTAAGACCCGATAAGGCTATTATTAAATACAACATCGGGGAAAATAGTCTGCCAACTAAACTGAAAGTTTATATTAGTGGGGATACGACAAGTTTAGTAAAATCAGTAAATCCAACTACAGCTAATTATATTGTAAAAGTTACAGGGATAAATGGTGCTATGGACTATTTTTTAAAAAATAATATTTCATAATGAAATCAAAAAATAAAATATTGATAGGTGCTGGTATTGTTGCAGTACTTGGCATTGTATATATTGTTTATAATGTATATAATGTTCTTGATACTTTTGACCCAACACAAGAATCAGCAGCATTACCTATTGATGTAACTTTAGATAATAGTGTTCAACCGGGAGACGAAACCGTTGATGCTGTTCCGGTAAATACATCTCAAATGTGGGTAGATACATTAACCGATACTGGCGATCATCAATTACAAGATACAAATGGGAATATTTATTATATAAATTCTGATGGTAATATTGTTGATGATAACGGTAATATTTATGATGATGCAACGGGTGAAATATTAATAATTGCTCAATAAAATAAAAAACATGGAAAATAGTACAAAGATAGCTTTAGGTTTAGGCGTTACAGGTGTTGCAGTAGCTAAATATTACGATTCTAAATCAAAAGAAAGTGGTGATAGTAACCAATATGATCAAATATCAAATATAAGTGGTGGTGTAAGTGCTATTTCATTAGTAATAGGAGGTATATTATTAACAACAAAAAATCACCCTAAAGCAAGAAAAGGTTTATTTATAGGCTTTGCTTTGTTAGCAGGTGTTGCTACTTATGTGATAACTTCAATAAAACAAAAATATTCATAATATGGAAAATTCAACAAGAAATACATTAACCGATACTGGCGATCATCAATTACAAGATACAAATGGGAATATTTATTATATAAATTCTGATGGTAATATTGTTGATGATAACGGTAATATTTATGATGATGCAACGGGAGAAGTAATAAATTAATTTTTTTCAAATGTTATCAAATAAAAATTAAAAAAATGCAAAAAAAAATCGGCTATATTTTAATAGGAGGTGCAGTTATCGTAGCTGTTTATCTTATTTTTAATAATAAATCTAATGCATACCAATATTTAGATATTTCTAAATTAGTCAGAGACCCGCAATCAGGAGATTCTGATGTTCCCAATGCTGATGGTAGTTTTATGTCTGGATCATTATTTTTAACTTATAAAGATGGCAATGGAAATAAGGTAACTTACAGCAAAGCAGTGGTTCCTAATTCTGTTGGAACTTATACTCTTTATGTTAATTTGAATACCTATAAATATGACGAAAACGGTAATCTGATTAAGTAAATAAATAATTCATGCCAAACATTGATAATTCAATAGCAATAGCAAAAAATTTTACTTCTAAATGGGAGCAATTAGCAAGTGTTTCTCCTAATAAAGTAATTTATTTTAGTTCCCCATCATCCTTAGATGGGAATACTATGGTTTATGCTTATCCTGATGCAGATAGTTATAGTATTGGCTGGGGTACTTATGATACCCTATCTGATGGTACAAAAGTAATAAGCGGCTTATCTATCACAAAAGATCAATCAGATTATGAACTTGATTATGAATTGCGTCAAAAAGAAAGTGAAATCCGGGGAATGGTTACCGCAGATTTGACCGATACCCAATATGCCGCATTGATAGATTTAGCTTACAATGCAGGTAGCGGGGCATTAAAATATAACGGTTTATTGGATGCAATCAATAACGGGGGTGATGTTGCGAGTATATTACCTACCATAGCCATAACTGAAAAAGGTACAGGGAAAGTATTAAATGTACTGAAGAATAGGCGAAAAGATGAGGCTATGTTATGGAGTGGGAATTACAATGATCTATATTCTTATTATTTGAGAAACGAAAATACCATATTAATAGCTACCGGGATAGCTGCTATCGGTTTATCAATTTCTTTATACCTTTACTTTAAATACAAGAAGAAATAATGCCAGCTTTTCCTACCATAACAAACGGATTCGTTATAACTACTGGCTCGAGCAATGTATCCTACTCGCAAATAGTAGGATCTTTGGCTTCTACATCGTATAAGGTAAAGCAGATTTACTTATACGCAAACGATTTAAGCCAGTTATCAACTAGCTATACATTCAGTAAGCAAACACCGGACGGGCAAGCAACTAGTACTCCTAGCAGCGTAAATCCTAACCCGTTCCAATACCAAAATTCCTATTACTGGAGTTTTGAGGAGGGTGATTCGGTTATTTTTGATAACAATACTTTTTTTAACTTTCAGCTTAATCCATACTCGTTTATCCAGATGATGCTTTTTGTAGATTTCGATGAACCAACAAACCTTCTCAAGTAATGCAAAAAAGAGCCATAAATATTACCGTATCGGTTATATTGGGTATCATATTAATTCTTATCCTTTTCAGGAAGAAGGTTACTGCGAATACTTACAACTATTTTGGGGCTGATGGCAGCACACCTAATGATTTCAAGGATTACACCGACTTTATAGGTCGCAAGGCGGTACTGGGTACATCAGGTGGTAGCTTAACGGCTAACCCCAACCCAACTTACCCCAATACAGGGAGTATGGAGGTTTATTTGCAGATACAGAACGTAACGAACCAGACACAGAACGTAACGCTATTTGATTATACGAATAAGTACAACCAGCAATCTATACAGGGCGCAACTTTTGCATACGATTTAACCGGGGAGTTAGCTCAAGCAGCCTTGTACGGAAATAAGAGTATAGTAGTTATAGCCCAGGCGGCTACCGGGGGCGGATATACCGCATACACCTATACAAGCGGAAGCGCAATTACCACAATAGGGGCAGCGCTTACCGGGTTAAATACTTTGGGGCTTGGAACATGGATAAACCCAAGTGGCAATAATGTTCAGCTAACTACCCCAAAATACTTTTTAAGCAATGTATCTATAACGGATATTTTTACCGCAAACGCCGATTCTGCTACCGCTTACAGCGCAACGGGTTCTCTTATATATAATGAAGGTTTCCAAACTAACGGTGTAGGTACGGTAACCCAAATACCCCTAACAAATGGATTTTGGAACAATCCGATTCCAAATACTACAGCCGGGGCTATGAATAGAAATGCTGTATGGAATAATGCTTCCATCCCGGTATTGGAATACATAGGAACGGATGCAAGCGTTTTTTTACCAGTAGCCGGAACTGTTTATATAGGGGTAGGATTCGATAATGTCGGCAGATTTTGGGTAAACGGTAAATTAGTGTTGGATATGGATGTAAACGCAATGAAAACTTCTATCGTTGCTCAATATCCNGCATATTCATTTGTATTGCCATCACAGATTCCTTTTTACTTTTGGCATATATTCCCGATACAGCTACCTGCGGGGTATAGTTCCATATTTATACAAAATGATAATACAGAAGGGCAAGGGGCTATTGCAGTAGAGGTTTATAATAATACCGCAGCAGAAATAGCAGCCGCAACTAGCTACTCCGATTTAAACATATTGTACCGAACAGCCAATATTGTAGGGCAAAACTTATTGTACTAAAATTTAATATATACCCATCCTCGTATCAACCTAAAAGCCACCTTAAAAAAGTGGCTTTTTTTTGATTTTATGTATAATTATAAAAAATTAATAAAAATAATTTTGTAAATTAAAAAATGTTATATAAATTAGCATCATAAAACTAAAATGAAATGACAATAAAGGTATCTAACAAAGCTGCCAATGTAGATTACGACCAAAAAAAGATCACTTTTTTGGATTCTAGGTACTACGCAACCCCAAGTGGAGGTTATGTTCCAAGTGTTACAACAATCTTAGATGCTTACCCCAAAGGATTCGGTTTTTACGAATGGCTAAAAAAGAATGGGGAAGATTCAGACGAAATAAGAGACGAGGCTGGCAGACGAGGTTCGGTAGTGCATGACATGACCGAAAGATATGATAATGGGGAAGAAGTAAGCCTATTCGATGCTAACGGCAATATTTCAGTAAAAATAGGTGAGTGGGCTATGTTTGAAAGATATGTTCAGTTCAGGAGCAGATTTGATTTCAAAATGATCGTAAATGAACAAGAGTTCGTAAGCGAAAAATTAGGCTACGCCGGAACGATTGACAGACTTATTGAGTTCAACGGCAAAATCACTTTAGTAGATATTAAAACCAGCAATTCCATCTATAACCACTATTGGTTACAGACTGCATCTTATGTTGATTTAGTAGCCGAAGAATTGGGAATAGATGTAGATCAAACAGCTATCCTATGGCTAAATGCTAAAACAAGAACTGAAGGTAAAAAAGGCGATGTTCAAGGGATAAGTTGGCAAATGTTATTCCATGACCAAGATCAAATTAAGAAAGACAGAGAATTGTTTGAAGCCACAAAAAAACTGTGGGATGTAGAAAACGGTTCTATGAAGCCGAAAGAAACCACTTATTCATTCTCTCATGTAAGAGTTCAATAATGAAACTTTTATCTACTTTATACGAAACCAAAGACAATCGGCATTTTTTAGTGAGCAATATTAAAATACCAAAACTTGTAAAAAATGGTAAGGGAGTAAAAAGTTATTGGCAAGCAAATGAAATGTTATTTTCCAAAGGTGCATTGATACCGATGGCAGAAAGCAAACATTATCGGGCTAATAAAAAGTCAGAATTGTTTAAACTAATAAATTAAAACTAAAATGAAAAGCGTAAAATTAAAATCTATCAGTATCGCCAACTACAAAAACATTGCAAAGTTGAGTGAGCAAGTAAATGGGAATCACTTTGTTGTATTTGGCAGAAATGGACAGGGGAAAACATCTTTAATGGAGGTGATTAACCGTTCAGCATTAAGGATAGAGCCAAAGGATATGGCTGATTTACCCATCAAATTGGGGGCTAAAAATGCACAGACCGGGATAATCTATCATATTGATGATAACGGGAAGCAAACTGAAATATTGGTTGAAACTGTTTTCAGACCAAGTGGCTCTATAATGCGAGTGATTGATTTATCAAATAATGGCGAATTAAAGCCAGCTATCGAAAGATTGCAGCAGTTAATAGGGGAAAGCCACGATCTAAGCGAATTGGCTGATTTAGATGGCAAAGAGCAGTTTAAATTCTTACTTAAAGTGCTAGGGGGTTCACAGGCTAATTCAAATTTTGAGGATGCTTACAAGAATAAATACAGCGAAAGAGGGGTATTGAATAGGCAAATTAAACAAGCTGAAGCTAATTTAAACTTAATATCTCCTGAATCCGAAATACTGCAAGCCTATAAAGCAAGAGGGGAGTACAGCCAAAAAATGACCGAACCCAACCAACCGGAAAAAGGAGATTTATTAGTAAGGCAAGCTGAAGCTAAATCACATAATGACAAAGTTCAAAGGGCAGAAGAAGCTAGAAATCAAATAGTTTCAGAGATAAAAAGATTGCAGGATCGTTTAAAAGAAGCGGATAACTGGATAGACAACAACCCGCCTATTGATATGACCTCAATTAATGAAGAAATAGCTGCATTTGATGACAAGTTATTAGCCTACAAAGATGAAGTATTGCAAATCCGTAAATACAATGCTATTGTAGATACTATCATTACTTACAATTCAAAGAAAAGTGAATTGAATGAGGTAGAAAAAAGCCGGGATGCCATTCAAAAAGAAATGAATGAAATCAGCAATCAAATGAAATCAACCGTTTCATCATTAAAAATTGAGGAGTTGGTTCCTGAATTACGATTAGTGAATGAAGTAGATGAAGATGGCAACGTAAAACAAGGGTTATTTTATAGAACCGATAACGGGTTATTGCCATTCAATCGCAGACAAATTAGCTACGGGAAAGTATTAGTAGCATTGGTTAAGCTATCAAGCTATGTTAATGCTGGTAAATTAAACATATTCCATGTACCTGCATGGGAAAGTTTAGACGAAGAAAGCAGATCAGAAATACTTGCCTTTGCAGAACAAAATCAAGATTTAAACATTCAGTTTTGCATCGAAGAAGTTAAACAGGAATTATTGGGTATCAAGTTAATCGAGCCAAGTGATAAAAAATAAAAAGTATCTAACCATTAATACAGATGCTTCTTTTCATCCAATAAAGAAAACATCGGGTTATGCTTTTTATATCAAGTGTGATGATTTTACTTTAAAGCATTCGGGGGTGTTTAAAAATAACATCCCCGAAAATAGCATGGAAGCTGAATTAATGTGCATAGGTAATGCGGTATATGCTGTATTAAACTTGAAAGATGTACCCAAAGTGGATTGTATTATTATTAACACCGATTGCATCCCGGCTATTCACAGAATAATGAAAAAAAAAACATCCATTAGGGATTAAAGTTAAATCGCTAATTGATTCATTAAAATGGAAATGTGGTCAGGCTAATATAAAAATCAAGCACGTTAAGGCTCATACCAATAAACAAGATTCGAGAAGCTGGGTAAACGATTGGTGCGATAAAAATGCAAAAGGTCAAATGAGCAAGCAAAAAAAATAAACTGTAAAAAACATGAAGCATAGCATAATCAAAGCAAAAAAATACAAGGATGCAAAAAATGTTTACCGCATTTTGGATAACAAAATCAGGTTAAAAATCTTAAATATCTTAACGGAAAAAGACAAACTAACTGTAAGTGATATTGCCGGGGAATTAAAGATATTCCATTCAGTTGCATCCATGCACCTAAGAATACTTGCCAAATATCATATTGTCAATACAGAAGTGGGGCAGGATTCGAGAAAAAGGATGTATAGTATTAATAAGCAAAAACTGATCGGGTATAACAATCTAGCTGATAAGATTTTAGATTATATATCAGAATGAAAAAATCCCACCTTACGGGATGGGATTTAAAAATACTAAAACTAAAATGAAGGACATTAATTGATTTAAAAGTACCATACTCTATCCTATTTAAAAAATGAATTGAGTATAAATAATATCTATCACTTATGGGAGACAGTTATCAGATCAGAACATACTTTGGAGTACCAATACCTCCATTCAATGAAGGGGATATAAGCATGGGGGCAGGGGCAATAACATTAAGATTTGTGGTTGCGGGAAAGATACCTAGCAAAAAGAATAGTCAAATAGTTAAAATAGCTTATACAATAACAAAAAAGCCCTATGTTAGATTTATCGGGAACCCTGAATACCGGAAATTTGAAGAAAGCAATAAGGCTAAGATATTAGAACAGATGATCTATTATCGTCAAAAATTTGCAGATAAGGGGCTTACATTCCCAATAACAAGAGCCTCAATGGTCGTAAAGTTTTATTTCAAAGACTTATATGAGCAAGATTTATCCAACAAAGCTGAAACAATACAAGATTTATTAGTAGCCTGTAAAATACTGGAGGATGATAACTATAAAATATTAAATCCAGTTACATATATGGGAAAATCTTTCAAGGATGAAATAACCCAAAATATTGCATTAATAGCCATCACGATTCCTAACTTAAACAAATAAAAAAAATGATCTCTTTAATTATTCAAGTTTTATTATTGATACTGTTATCAGATTTTATTACAGGACATATTCATTGGTGGGAAGATGTTTATGGGAATCCTAATTGGAAATTTTTAAGTATAGGGAAATATGTTGTATTACCTAATCTTGAACATCATAAATATCCTAGAAAATTAGTAGAAGGAAGTTTTTGGGGCAGAATAAAAATATCATTTTTCTTTTCAATATTTATATTGTTTATAATATATCTGATTAATGGAAGTTTAAATTGGCAAACTATTTTTTTGTTATTGTATTCTTCATTGGGAAATGAACTTCATGCAGCATCTCATAGGACTGATAAAGAAAACGGTAAATTAATTTGTCTTATACAAAAAACTGGATTAATTCAATCAAGAAAGATGCATGGGTTGCATCATACTTCTCCCTATAACATTAATTATTGTGTTATGACAAATTATCTAAATCCTTTACTTAATAAAATAAAATATTTTGAAAAGTTAGAATGGTTTATTTCATTATTAGGAATAAAACCATTGAGAGGAACTGAATTAAGAAATGGTTTATAAAATATACTATAAAAAAATAAAGAAATGACTACTCTATTTGTAATTACCGTAATTATACTTTTACTCATACAATATGTACTGGTTATTGGTGCATTAATTCAAGAAGAAATTTTTGAATCAATGATAGATTTGATATTCTTTTTAATTCCAATAATTCCCATAATTTTATTTATTGTTATAGGGATTCACGAATTGTTGTTTAATAAAGAAACACGATCAGACTTAATGTATTCCATCAAAAAATTAAAAAACAAAAACTAAAATAAAATGGCAAACAGTAAATTCAACTTCCCCGACTACAAAAAAGCAAAGTATCTTTTAAGAGCATTGGATAACTCCCATAGATTTAAAATATTGCATCTAATTGAAAATTCAAATGCTCCTAAAAATGTAACAGAAATTTATAAGGCTCTAGGATGGGAGCAAAGTGTTGCATCTCAACATTTAGCTATCCTAAGAAAATCTAGGATATTATACACAGAGAGAAACGGTAAGGAGGTTTATTACCATATAAACTTTGCTCAAGTGGATTTAGCCAATAAGATCAGTAAACTAATTGTTGATACATTATAAAAAATAAAACTAAAACGGTGGACAGCGTTAATCTGAACAAATAAAAAAAAATGTCAAATCCACAATTATTCCAATTTGCTATCATTTGGCATCCAACTGAAAAGGATAAAAAAGAAAATGGCACAAAGAGTAAGCTATTAATAGAGCCTACTACAATACTAGCCGATTCCCCTGCATCTGCTAATATGTCTGCGGCTATGCAGATACCACAGGAGTATAAAGATCAGTTAGATCAAATTGTAATTGCTTTGCGCCCTTTTTAGTACAGAGCCTTCCCGAAAAGACGGTAACAATAACTGGTAGCCAAAAGAGAAATTTATCTAGCGAACCTATTTTAGTTACCGGGGATGGCTCTAACTTCAATGAAGTTTACAATCAAAATTTTATGCAAGACAAATGTATGGGGGTCTTTGTTGGGAGAGGCGGTAACACAGTATTTTCCACGAATAGTGCTTTAAATACCACTACGGCTGTTTATACATCCGCATCAACTTTAAATCCTTAAAATATTGGCGGGGAGGAGGTTTCTAACAACCAAAATACACAATCTATTTATTAATAAAAAAAAGGATATGTTTTTATTAATAAAATATTTACCATAAAATTAACAACATGATAACCTTATCTGTAATTATCGCAATACTTGACTATTTTTCCATTATGCGCATCCGTCGTAAAATAAAGGATTCTAATATAGAGCCTGATGTTTTATGTTGCGGATTATATAATGCAATTATCTCTGTCTGTGGCTCTTTCTACTTGGCTGTAATGGCTTGTTACCTAATTATAACTTATTTACCATAAAACCAACACCAATGAATACAGATAAACTAACAGAAGAAAAACAAAATACAATAGGTGGTATTTTGAAAGAGTTTGTTGTGATGGGTAAGGGAAATGGCGACTTACAACGCCTAACAGTTCAAGAGCAATAAACGGAATATGGGTATCTTACCTAAAGCAACAAATAACGGTTATGTAAGTGAAAATAAGTTTTTTTAGACTTAGCAAACTATGGCACTCTAACAGTCGATTGTAGCTATGTTGATGCAGAAATGCGGGTGAAAAGAAGAACCCAATTATCAACGTAAGTGTATAGGCAAAAGCGCATACCTGCCACTTACATGCCGTTTTTATTAAACCAGTTAAATAAATATATATGAGTCAAAAAACGATTGCTGATCCACCTCCTTTTGGTCACGCATCACAAGCATTTAGTTACAAAGAATTCTGGGATGCGGAATTGGATAAAATTCCTTCTATAAAAAACAATTAATCTAATAAAAATATGAAAAGCAAAGATATATCAAGCCTTGTAGTACTCGAAAACGATTTATGGTTTTGGAAAGGTTTTGAAGATTTCTTAAAAACTATCGCCCCTAAATGGAGCGTGTTTAACCCAGAAGTTTCTGACTTGTGGTACCTAAACAATACTGCGTTATGGTTATCTATGACCATTGCGCANCCGCAGGTTACCGATGTAGCAATGCAAACATCTTTTGAAAGTAGTACCGGGGTAAGGTATGATAAAGATGCTTCCTTCTCTGATTTAAACACCCAGTTTGAGATATTATTGCCAGTTATCCGGGAGGCTTTGCGTTTTAGAGAAAACAACGGCTTACCCAAACTCACTTTTCATGTTGTTTATAACTCCGATACAGATTTTATAAATGATGTAAAAGAGGGTAGGCTTGGGGAAAACGCCTGGGGGGATTTAAGTCTTATGCTTCGCCAGCAAAGCAATTTGGCGATAAAGCTTTATAACCACAAAAATCACAGCCTAATAAAAACTATTCAATCCACGGTTGAATTTTAATAAATTCAAAAAAAGTATATGGAACAGAGTATTGACTTACAGAAACAAACGAATAAACAATCTTTGTCAGATGCTAAAAGATGGTGGGATACTAAAAATGAAACCCAGAAAATTATTCTTTATTATGAGTTTTTTCCAAGTACTAACGGGTTTTGTAAACAGGTATGGAATATAACAGAAGATGAAATTGTTTTGATGTACTGGGAAATAAATGGAAAAATTCAAAGGTACATGGCTGAAGAAAACGAAGATGTATCTGATGTATATTCCGTAGATAGTTTCATTAAAGATTTACAAAGGTTAAACCCAAAATTGCGTAAGCTACCTTTAGTAATTATTTGTCCTAACGGTATGCTTACAGCGCCTAAAATAAAAATGAGTTGGAAGAATGGGTTTGATATTTTTGAGAAATTCCCAGACCAGATGGTTGTAGGATGGGAATAAAACGTAAGAAATGAAAGTAATAACTTTTTCGAGGCACTTCCCAGGTGGTCATGCAAGAAATTCTTGCCGGGAACTATAGAGAGTTAGCCGGAAATATGTCCGAATACGCTGTCATGTGTGCTGATTCGTTAATAAAGGAACTAAACCAACCATTAACCAGTTAAATAAATAATATATGGAAGAAAAAGAAATACTTGAAGGCAATAAGCTGATAGCTGAATTTATGGGAGGTTTGTTAAAATCACCAAGTAAAGAACAACCTAATAACCCATACAATAAGCCAACATGGTGGGGAGTAGGATTAAGGAAAGATGCAGGAAATTTTGACTTATATTATCATTCATCTTGGGATTGGTTAATTCCAGTTGTTGAGAAGATAGAGAAAGAATGTTCTCACGAGGTGGTAATATTTAGCACTCATTGTAACGTCAATCAGGGGGAAACGCATGATATGGGTTATATTGGGGGCAACACTAAAATAGAAGCTGTTTACAAAGCGGTAATCGAATTTATTAAATGGCACAATCAAAACAAACCCCATGATTAAACAGCTAATACAAATCATTTGTGAATCGGTATTTGGCGCAATAGTATTAACAGCATTGCTAAACTTCTTTTTTCC
>JGI26470J50227_1000623_pt1 | contig 14106 bp, 11 predicted proteins | sample FreactTroBogLake_FD_50227 | JGI IMG/M metagenome (IMG submission 50227) | reverse complement strand
GGCCTGGTCCCAGACCCGGCTTTGGGGGCCCTCGATCACACCGACGGTTACCTCGTCGCCTTTCACGGCGGGAAGGCAATGCAGGAAGATGCACTGGGGGTTTCCGGTGGCGGCCAGAACGGCTTCGTTGATCTGGTAGGGTTTCAGGATGGCCTTGCGAAGGTGGAGCAGGGTTTCCTCTCCCATCGAGGCCCAAACGTCGGTGTAGAGGGCGTCGGCGCCCTTCACGGCGGCCATCACGTCGGTGGTGATGACCAGTTCGGTGCCTTCCTGGGCTGCAATTTCGCGACAGAATTCGACGTCGTCCTCCGCGGGGAACAGGGGTTCCGGTGCGGCGATCACGAACTTCATCCCCATCCGGGCGGCCCCGACCATGAGGGTGTGGCTCATGTTGTTCCTGCCGTCGCCGCAGTAGACCAGGGTCTTGCCCTTCAGGGTGCCCCAATTCTCCTCGAGGGTCATCAGATCGGCGAGCACCTGGGTCGGATGGGCCATGTCGGTGAGGCCGTTGTACACGGGCACCCCGGACCACTGGGCCAGAGCCTCGACCGTCGACTGCGCGAACCCCCGGAACATGATGGCGTCAAACATCCGCCCCAGGACCCTGGCGGTGTCCTCGATCGATTCCTTATGGCCGAGTTGGATGTCGTCCTTGGAGAGGAAGACAGGATGCCCGCCTTCCTCGGCGAACGCCGTCTCGAACGCGGCCCGGGTTCTGGTGGAGGGCTTTTCGAAGATCATGGCGAGGGTTTTTCCCTGGAACCGTTGGGTGACCAGGCCCTGTTTTTTCTGCCGCTTGACCTCATGGGCCAAGTCGAGCAGATGACGGATTTCCTTCGTGCTCAGGTCGGCCATCAAGAGACAGGACCGGCCTTTCAGAGGTGACGTGTGCATGGATGCCTCCTGGGGGGTCTCAAAACGACTGCGGAGGGGTTTCGCTTCGCAATGCCATGATCCGTACCCTTGTGTTCGGCATCAGAATACCTGTAAATGATAATATATACAAGGCTTTGCATAAATATTCACATCGAAGATGGGTTACAAAGGAATCATGAGCCGCAGTTCTTCTTTGGCATTCCTGATCCTGTGCCTCGCTTCCCCCGCCTTCGGCGTCCCGGACACCGACCCCAACCAAGGCGTCCGAACCACACTCCAATCGGAGATGGAGGACTTCTCCCTCCCCGATTGGAACCACCGCCCGGCCACCTTTCCCGGGGCAGCTTCCCCCTCGCCGTTCGTGCCGGCGGCCGGCCCGGCGGTGGAAGGGTACCGAAAGCGTTTGGCCGGGGATGCGCCTTGGCAGGGAGGACCCGTCTGGCACCAAATGGGGTCGCTTTCTCTGGGTCTGAAGAGCGGCAAGGCAGAAATGCTGGGCATCAACGTCTTCCAGCCCCCGGGGATATCGAAGGGAACGCTTCTCTTCCTCCACGGCTACATGGCCCACGCCGGAGATTTCGCGTACACCCTGGCTTGGTTCGTGAACCGAGGCTGGACGGTGGTGACCCTCGACTTGCCTGGCCACGGATTGTCCCAGGGACGCCGGGCGGACATCGACGACTTTGGTGTCTACGGGGACGCGGTGGAACTCTGGTTGAAGTGGGCCTTTGACCAGGGGTGGCCCGGGCCTCGGGTCCTGGTGGCCCATTCGCTGGGGGCGGCGGCCAGCCTCGAGGCGCTCCGGCGCCCCGGGGCTTCGGTTCCCGACCGGGTGGTTTTTTGTGCGCCGCTCCTGCGGACCGACTGGTACCCGGCTCTCTGGTTCGCGGACTTCCTGGTGGGAGGGTGGTTTCCCTCGGTACCGGGGATCTTCGGCTGGGACGGCTACCTCGATGGTTATGCCGCGTCGGTCCATTGGTTTCACGCCCTGGGAAACTGGTTGGCCGTCCTGGACAAGCAGACACCGCTGGAGCTTCCGCTGACGGTGTATTGCGGCGACCGCGACTCGGTGGTCGATGCATCCTGGAACGAAGGGAAATACCGAACCCTCGTCCCTGGGGTCCGATGGGTCACCCTTGTGGGCAAGGACCATTGGTTTCTCAGCGGGAAGGAAGACCGCGAGGCCTTCCATGAAAGGCTGACGAAGGATTTGGGATACTGAGGCCTGGGAGTCCGACGGGCTCCTAGAGTTCCTGAAGTTCCTCGACGTCTGCCTCGCGGTTTTGATACTCGAGGATGCTGGACTTGATCGAATGGTAGACCAACGGGGCGACCACCTCGTGGAAGTGGGTCCGCTGGATGAGGCTCGCCCGATGGTGCCGGTATTCGTCCAGGATCGACTTGGTCGTCGCGGCCATGCTCTGGTCGTACGAGAGGAAACCCGTCGGAGGAGTCGACTCGCGGGAGGTCTTCAGGCTGTCCTGGTGCCGGCCCAAGACCTGGAAAATCTGGTTCAGGCTGAATTTGTCGTCGAGGTCGAGACCCTGGGCGACCAGGGCCGCTGCTTTCTTGGGCGCCAGGATCGCCACCAGCGCCGCCTTGCGGATCTTCAGTCCTTTTTTGAGGAAGAGTTCCTCGAGGTGGTCGAGGACGTAGCGGTTCCCTCGGTAGGACTGGATGAGCTGGATGATGCGCTCGACGCCCATGGGACCCTGGTCCAGAAGGCTTTCGATCTGCCGGCCCAGGGTTTCGGGAAACTGGGGGTTCACCTGGACCGAATAGGTGTTGTAGACCGCACCCTTCTTCTCGTTCAGCGTCACTTTCTTGAACGCGAAGATTTCGTCCTTCTTGATCGAGGAGTACCGGCTTCCCAAGGCCTGGGCCTCCCGGACGAACCGGCGGTAGTAGTCGTCGGCGATTCCCATGGCCTCGAGGGCTTTGAAATAATCTTCGCTGATCCTCAGGCCGCCGACGGGGCTGGTGGCCTCCATGCGCTTGGCGTCGATGACGGGCATGCCAATGATATCCCAATGCTTGGCCCCCTGAGGGCCGAAGTTGCCGATGGTCACGTCGCCGAGGCTGGCGCCGATCCGGATGCGGATCTGGAAGAACGCGCTCATCGTCTCGGCCAGGTCGGGCCGTTCCCGGAGCGTCGTGACGATGGCGAAGGCGTCGTGGATGGCCCGGCGTCCCTCCTCACCGATGTTCATGAACAGGGGACCGTCCTTGGCGATGTTGAACAGCACGCACACCCGCTGCATCTCGACGCAGGTGTAAAACAGTTCCTTCACGATGTGCCGCTGGATTTCCTCGGGAGGGAGAGCGCCGACCTTGGGGTCCATGATGACCGTGTCGAACTGAAACATGAGCGAGTCGCCCTCGATCTTGTTCAGGTAGCCGCCGTGCCGCTCCAGGACGGCCTGGAACGCCGTGTAGAGACCGTTGAGCAGGGTCTGATTTTCCATGGGGCTGAGGAATTTCGAAAGGAAGGTGTAGTCGGCGATGTCGATGAACCCGACTCCCACCCGGCTTTCGACCGAAAACCGAGGAATTTCCCCCCTTTCGTAGATCGCCGCGACGAGTTTCTGGGGGAGATAGTATTGCTCGATGGCTTTCAGGAGCGAATCGGGGTCAGACATGTGCATTCAGTCTACCGGGGGTCCTGGGGGTTGGCAAGGGTACTTGAGCCCTAACCACGTTCCGGGGCACACTCTTCCCCATGCGTTCCCTGATCCTCCTCCTCTGGGGCCTGTTGGTCCTGGCCGGAAGCCTGGTCGCCCAATCGGACCCTGGCGTGGCCACCGAACCGGCCCCTGAAGCTCCCTCGGCACCCGAACCAGCCCCGGTGCCGGAGAGCGCTCCGAGCGCCGAACCAGCCCCGGTGCCCGCCCCCCCCGTGGCGACCGAACCACCGTTGCCCGTCACGAAATCACCCGTGGCGAACCTCTTCGTCCACCCGCTGTTGGCGTTCCCCGAGAAGGCCTTCATCCCGGGAAAGGACGAGTCGAGGATGGACGAATGGTTCGTCACCGCCGATGAGTTTCGCGGGGCGCTGGAGTCGCTGGAACACAAGGGCTACATCCTGGTGAAGCCTTCGGACGTCTTCCTGGTCACCCCCGACGGCGTGGTCTTCCGGACCTTGGACCTGCCACCGGGCCGAAAACCGCTGATCCTTTCGATGGACGACCTGAACTACTACCCCTACATGAGGGCCAACGGAACGGTTTCACGGTTGATGGTCGACGATTCGGGTCAGCTGATCGCCAGGACGGCCCTCAGGGGCGGCGGGTTCCGGGACGATCTGGACCGAGAAGTGCCTCAAATCCTCGAAGGATTCCTCGATTCCCACCCCGACTTCTCGTTCCAGGGCGCCCGAGGCCTGATCGGCCTCACCGGGTACGCGGGAATCCTGGGTTGGCCGACCCAGGAAGCCCCGGGTCCCCGGCTGACCGAGGCCCAGGCCGGAGCGAAGAAGGTGGTGGCTACCCTCAAGGCCTTGGGTTGGGAATTCGCCAGCCACAGTTACGCGCACCGGTCCAAACGCGTCCAGAACTTGGCGGCCTGGACGGTGTCCGAGGCGCGGTGGAAGAGCGAGGTCGAACCGCTGGTCGGCCCCACGCCCTACTACATCTTCCCGTTTGGTGAAGCCTGGTACCAAGACCCGGGCCGGTGGTCCGTGTTCAAAGACAGCGGGTTCAAGGTGTTTTTCGGAGTGGAATCCACCAGCAACCTGAGGATCAAGGACGGCCTGCCGATCCTCGGGCGGGTTCCCCTCGACGGTCGGGGCCTCCGCCACCGGTTCGGGTTGCTCTCGTCCTTTTTGGGCGGTCAATTGGTGTGGGATCCGCTGCGCCCGGCGTCGATGACGTACTAGCTCCTCACGGCTTGCCAATCCAAGTGCGCCGAATCCACGTCGGCCCAGGCCTGGGTCAGGGCGCGGTTGCGGCTTTCCACCGTGCCTTCGGCGGACGGGATCACGACCAGCGCCTGAAGCTCCGAAGAGCGGGTCGAGGCCCCGATGGCACTGGCCACCGACCACCAACGTTCGGACCACCAGGACGACCGTACCGACCAAGGTCGCGAGCCGGCTTCGGCGGGACCGGGCAGGCTTCGCTTCTTCGATCTTGACGATTTCCCGGGTGACATCCATCGATTTTCCTTCCTCGGGATTCAACCGAAACAAAGGTCTCTTGCCGAAGGTGAACACCCGGTAGAAGGGCTGTAAACTGTGTAAATCCACCGGGAAATACGAACGAAATCCGTGGAGATCCCTGTCACCGTCTATTAAAATAGAATCATGAACCCCGTCTCCCGGCTGACCCCGTGGACGTCCCGAACCCTCTTTCTGGCCGTCGTTGCCCTGCCGCTTCTGGTGCGGCTGATCGAGTCCCGGTGGTTCAGGCGATCGGCTTCGGGAGAACTCGACGCGCTGGCCACCCCGTCCGGGGCCGACGAAACAACGGTGGGAACGGTGCTCCAGAGGCTCTGGGCGGCCTCCGGTCCCCGGGAAGGCTCCCCACGGTTGCTTTCTTGGGCGAGCTACGCCATTCCCGACCAGCTCGAACGGGCCGTCACCGACGAGGGTCGAGGCATCGCTCCGAAGGAGGCCAAAAAAGTGTTTGAACCCTTCTACCGTGAACAAGTGAGCCGAAACACCCAGGAAATGGGAAGCGGCGTCGGTCTCTTCCTGGCCCGGCGTCAAGCTCGTCGGATGGGCGGGACGCTGAAACGGGAATCGCCCTGGCGACGCCCCGGTCTGCGGCAGCCGGGTTGCCGCTTCGTCCTGACGGTACCCTGCCATGTCGGGTGAACGGATTCTGATCGTCGAAGACGAGCCGGGCGTCGCGTTGACGCTCGAGGATCGGTTGGTCGCCGAGGGCTACACCGTCACCGTCCGGCGAGACGGGAACCGTGGCGAGGAGGAGGCGAGGACCGGCCTCCATCACGCCTTGATCCTGAACCTGACGCTTCCGGACCGCGACGGGCTGACCGTCTGTCGGAACCTTCGCCGGTCGGGGTCCAGCCTCCCCATCCTCATGCTAACCGCCCCGGATGACAACCTCGATGCGGTGGTGGGGTCACGCCAGGGCGCGGACGACTACCTGGAAAAACCCTTCGATATGGGGGCGCTTCTCGCCCGGCTCCAAGCCCTCTTGCGAAGGACCCGGGCCACACCCGAAGGCCCGTCGGTGGCCGTCCGTGAGTTCGGCCCCTATTGCCTCGACGAAGTGTCGGGGGAGCTGTTGAAGGATGGGGTTCCCGTGCCCCTCAACGCCCAGGAGTACCGTCTGCTCTGTTACTTGGCGGGTCACCCCAATCGCGTGGTGGACCGGGACGAGATCTTGAACCAGGTCTGGGGCTACGAATCGGGGACCACGACCCGGACGGTCGATGTCCACGTGGCGAAGCTCAGGCACCGTCTCGGAGAATCGGACCAGCCGAGGCACATTCAGACAATTCGGGGCCGTGGTTACCAATTTCGGCCCTGATTTTGCCAAACTAACCAGATTTTCACATCATTTTCACATTTCTCATGGAAAATACACAAACTGAAACAAGGAGTTCTTCGTGTCAAAAAAAACACCCAAAGTAACGTTTATGGAAACCGCCCAAGCCTGGATCGCCAAACACGGTGCCGAAGGTCTCGACCTCAAGGCCCTGAACGCCGCCGTGGCCAGCGTGGAGAAGAAGACCGCCGAGGCCCGGGCCGCCGCCACCCAACTGGGAGAGATCCTCGAGGCTCGGAAGGCCGCCCTCAAGGCCTTGAAGGAGACCCTGAAAGCCGCCAAGGCGACGCGAAAGGCCCCCGCCGCTCCCGTTCCGAAGAAGGTTGCTCCGAAGAAAGCGCCCTCGCCCAAGCCTGCCACCCCGTCCTGAAGGTCGGCGAAAAACGCACGCCGGAGGGATTTGGTGCGGGGGCTCCCATTTTCTGTTCATAGGAATTAAGTTTAAGCTTCCTAACTCTTGACCTTTCCTTGGAAACTGAGCATTCTTGTCATGTTAGCGACCACTAACAAAGGATCATGACATGACTGCTTGGCGAAGTTTCACCCCTGGCGCCTGGAACGTCCGGGTCGACGTCCGCGACTTCATCCAGAAAAACTACGAGCCCTACACAGGCGATGCGTCGTTTCTGGTCGGACCGACCCCGAAAACCCTCGGCCTTTGGGAAAAGCTGTCCGTCCTCCTTGCCGAGGAAAGGAAGAAGGGGGTCCTCGACGTCAGCGCCGATCTTCCCTCGTCGATCCTTTCCCACGGTCCCGGTTACATCGACCAGGCCCTGGAAACCATCGTCGGCCTTCAAACCGACGCTCCCCTGAAACGGGCCATCATGCCCAACGGCGGCCTGCGCATGGTGGAGACCGGCCTGGAAGCCTACGGGTTCCCCCTCGAGGCCTCCATCCATGAAACCTGGACCAAGCACCGTAAAGACCACAACGCGGGCACCTTCGACGCCTATAACCCTGAGATTCTGGCCTGCCGGAAGAGCGGCGTGATCACGGGACTCCCCGACGCGTACGGCCGGGGCCGGATCATCGGCGACTACCGTCGGGTGGCACTCTACGGCACGGACTTTCTGGTCCAGGACAAACAGCGGGAAAAGGCGCTGACCAACGCGGTGGAATTCAGCGAAGAGGTCATTCGCGAACGGGAGGAACTCAGCGAACAGATCCGCGCCCTGGGCGAACTCAAGGCGATGGCCGCCCTTTATGGCTTCGACGTCGGACGACCGGCGGCCACCGCGGCCGAGGCGGTCCAATGGCTCTACTTCGCCTACCTGGGAGCGATCAAGGAACAGAACGGCGCGGCGATGAGCATCGGCCGGATCAGCACGTTCCTGGACGTCTACCTCGCCCGGGAAATCCAGGAAGGGACCCTCGAGGAGGCCGGAGCCCAGGAACTCATCGATCAGCTGGTCATCAAACTCCGGATCGTCAGGTTCCTGCGGACCCCCGAGTACGATCAACTGTTCAGCGGCGACCCGACCTGGGTCACCGAAAGCATCGGTGGAATGGGAGAGGACGGCCGCACCCTGGTCACCAGGAGCAGTTTCCGGTTCCTCCACACCCTGTACACCCTCGGGCCGGCGCCCGAGCCCAACCTGACCGTGCTTTGGTCCCTCGACCTTCCCCGAGGCTTCAAGGACTTCTGCTCGAAGGCCAGCATCGACACCAGCAGCATCCAGTACGAAAGCGACGACCTGATGCGAAGCCAGTGGGGCGACGACTACGCCATCGCCTGCTGTGTCTCGGCGATGCGGGTCGGAAAGCAGATGCAGTTCTTCGGCGCCCGGGCCAACCTCGCCAAGGTGTTGCTCTACGCGATCAACGGCGGCCGGGACGAAAAAACCGGCACCGTGGTAGCCCCCGGGTTCGAACCCCTGGGCGGCGAGGTGCTGGTCTACGACGAGGTGATCGCGAAATTCGACAAGATGATGGACTGGTTGGCCGCCACGTACGTGAAGGCGTTGAACTCCATCCACTACATGCACGACAAATACCACTACGAACGCCTCGAGATGGCGCTCCACGACCGCGAGATCTACCGGACGATGGCCTGTGGCATCGCGGGCCTCTCGGTGGCCGCCGACAGCCTCTCGGCGATCAAACACGCCCGGGTCAAACCCGTCCGAGACGCCACCGGCCTGGTGGTCGATTTTGTCATCGAGGGTGAGTTCCCCATGTACGGCAACAACGACGATCGGGCCGATGGCTTGGCCGTTTGGTTGGTCGAGGCGTTCATGGCGAAGATCGCCACACACAAGACCTACCGCAACTCGGTGCCCACGCAGTCGGTGTTGACGATCACCAGCAACGTCGTGTACGGCAAGAAGACCGGAAACACGCCGGACGGCCGCCGGGCCGGTGAACCATTCGCCCCGGGTGCCAACCCGATGAACGGCCGGGACCAGAGCGGTTTCTGGGCCGCCGGCGCCTCGGTGGCCAAGCTTCCCTACGAGGCCGCCCTGGACGGCATCAGCTGGACGGCGTCGGCCACCCCGGGGGCCTTCGGCCAGACCCTAGCCGATCGGGTCGCAAACCTGAGCACCTGCCTCGATGGGTTCTGCGCTAGCAAGGGTTTCCATATGAACGTGAACATCCTGAACCGCGAAACCCTCATGGACGCCATGGACCACCCCGAAAACTACCCCCAGCTGACGATCCGGGTGTCGGGGTACGCGGTCAACTTCGTCAAGCTGAACCGGGAACAACAGCTCGACGTGATCAACCGAACGTTCCACGTGAAGGTGTAGTGCCATGGACAAGCCAACCCAGACAGACAGACCCGTCCTCCGACGCGAACGAACGACGCCGTCCCATTTCCCCCACCTCGATCCCATGGCGTTGCCGGGCTTCGTGCACTCGGTGGAGCGCGGCGCCACCGTCGACGGCCCCGGGATTCGCTACCTCATCTTCTTGGCGGGGTGCGCGTTCCGGTGCCTGTACTGCCACAACCCCGACACCTGGAGAGCCTATTCCCACCAAAAGAAGAGCCTGGAGGAGGTCCTCGAGGACGTCGGCAAGTACCTCCCCTACCTTCAACGCGGCGGTGGTGTCACCGTCTCAGGCGGCGAACCCCTGGGCCAAGCGACGTTCGTGAAGGCTTTTTTTGAACAAGTGAAGAGCCGTTGGGGCCTGCACACAGCCCTCGACACCCAGGGGAACCTCGGGAGCCGGGTCGACGACGCCTGGTTCGATCCCGTCGACCTCCTGCTCCTGGACATCAAACACATGGACGACGACCGCCATCGGGAGCTGACGGCTTTTCCCAACGGCCCGACCCTCGAGTTTGCGAAACGGATGTCCGGCCTGGGAAAAGAACTGTGGATCCGCCACGTGGTGGTCCCCGGTTGGACCGACGAGCTCGGCCATGCCTCGAGGCTCGCCGATTTCGTGGCGACCCTGCCCTCGGTCACCAGGGTGGACCTGCTCCCCTTCCACCAGCTGGGGTCCTACAAATGGAAGGAACTGAACCTTGAATACAAGCTCAAAGACACCCTGCCACCTACCGAAGAGGTCATGCAACAGTTGCGGAACGTGTTCCTCACCCGGGGTTTGAAGCTCTAGCGTAGGCCAGCGCTTCCTCGAGGGGGAGTGGCTTGGAATAGAAGTAGCCTTGGATCTGGTGGCAGCCGATGGCCGCGAGGTAGTCGCGCTGTTCGGCGTACTCGACGCCTTCGGCGACCACCTTCATCCCGAACGACTGGGCCATCTGGAGGATGGCCAGGACCAGCTTGGCGTTCTTCTCGTCCTTGGGGATCCCGTCGATGAACCGCTTGTCGATCTTCAGCACCTCGGCCTCAAAACTCTGGAGGTAGGCCAGGTTCGAGTATCCGGTGCCAAAGTCGTCGATGGAAAACCGCACGCCCAGGGTCCTCAACCGACGCAGGTAATCGACGATCCCCGGGGCCAACACCATCAAAATGCCTTCGGTGATCTCGAGTTCCAGGTAGTTCGATAGACCGTTGGCCTCGCACTTTGCCGCCAGTCCCTCCAAGAAGACAGGAGTCAGCAACTCGGGGGAAAGGTTGATCGAGACCCGAAAGTCCCGGATCCCGGACTCCAGGAGCCGGGAAACCAGCCCGACGGTGTGCTCGAAAATCTTGAGGGTCAGCGGGCCGATGAGGCCGTACTCCTCGGCCAAGGGAATGAACTCCGCGGGGCCAACTTCACCGAACCCGGGGCTGCTCCACCGGGCGAGGGCCTCGAACCCCGAGAGCGAGCCGTCGGCCAAACGGAGTTTCGGCTGGAAGACCACGGAGATCTCGGGGGTCGGGACGGCGAGCGCCAAGGCCTCCTTCACTTTCTCTCGCCGGAGGTACTCCTGGTATCGCACCGGGTTGAAGGGTTGGAAGCCGTCGGGTCCGGGAACTTTCGCCGAATGCAGGAGGTGGAGGAGGTTGCGGACCAGCTGGTGGGACGAAGGGCTGTCGTCGGGAAAGACCGTGAACCCTCCTTGGTAACCCAGGGGCTGCCCTTGCGACAGGCGGCTGTTCTCCTCCTGAAGAACCCGATCCAGGAGTCCCTCGAGGGGGCCCCGGTCGGGACGGGTTCCCGCGGGGATGGTGAGCGGGAGAAAAAAGGTGCTTCCCTCGATCCGGTAGAGGCTTCTGAGGGGAGAGGGCGCCCGACTTTCGGGTACCGCGTCGAGTCCCGATTCCAGCCCCCGGTGGAAGGTCTTGACCAGCCGCTGGACCGTCTTGGTCGTGAACTCCAGCCCCCGGGCCTCGTTGAGGCTGTCCAGGCCTTCCAGCCGAAAACCAACCAAGGCCAGCCTCTGGGTGAGATCCTGTCCTGCGGCGGCCCAGTCCCCCATGTCCTTCTCGAGCAGAAGCCCGTTGGGCAGGTCGGTTTCCACATCGAAGTACGCCAGGTGCCCCAACCTCGCCACCGCCTCCCGGGCCTTGCCCGTCAGCGTGGCCGAGACCCGGTTGTTCAGGACCACCATGGCGGTCACCATGGGCACCGTGAACAACGCGATGCCTGTCAGGTTCTTCTCGATCTCGGCGACCGAGACCACCTGGGGAAAAATCTCCCTGGGCCACACGACGAACAGGGCGAGTGCCGTGGCCACCAGAAGGGCGCCGAAGGCCACCGTCACCCTCTGGTCCTTGGAAAAAAACCCCAGGATGAACAGGTAAAACGAGCTGATGGCCAAGAACGCGCCTACGCTGATGGATTGGTTTCCCCCAGAGAAGGCGAGGACCCCGACCGAGACCAGAAAGGTGGCCAAGACGCTGGCCAGGCTGAGGGGAAACAAGGCCGGGGAGTTCGCGGGGAGCGCCCTTACCCACCAGACAGAGACCGCCATGAGCACAAACCCGAACGAATAGAGGCTCGCCACGATCCCCGCGTGGGGGTACCGGGTTTCCAAAGGCAGAGCCAAAGTGATCAAGGAGAGTGCGTACACCACGGTGAGGAGAATTCCCAGGCCGAGAAAACTGTTCTTGAGCAGACGCCATTCAAAAGCATCAGGATGGTCGTTCACGGCCGCCTACCCCCAGGCATCAGTCTAGGACAGCCGATCGGGGGACGCCAGATCGAAAAACGTCCTTTCTATTCCAGTGGCCTTCGACTAGAGTTGTTTTCTGGAGAAAATATGAAATCCCTATCCCAAAAAATCATCATGCTCGCCGTAGCCACGACCCTGTTGATGGGGTTGGCCACAGGACTCTCATCGGTATGGTTCCTCACCATCACCTCGGCGAACGACCTGAAGCTCCTGGGCGAAAGCCTTCGCTCAAGCTACGACCGCAACATCAAGAACGCGGTGATCCAGGCCCATTCGGTGTTGACCGCCGTCGTCAAGGAAAGGGACGCCGGTCGCCTGACCGACCCCCAGGCCCGGACGCTGGCGGCCAACCTCTTGCGCAGCCAAACCTACGGCGACAAGACCTACCTTTGGGCCGACACCTACGAAGGGCTGAACGTCGTTCTGCTCGGGGGTCCCGCCGAGGGCAAACCCCGGTGGGACCTCAAGGACGCCCAAGGCAAGCTCCTGGTCCAGGAGATCATCAAGGCCGGCCGGCAGGACGGGGGCGGCTTCGTCGACTACATGTTCCCTCGACCGAACGAAACCGTCGCCGCTCCGAAACGGGGGTACGCGTTGGCCTTCGAGCCCTTCGGTTGGGTGGTGGGAACGGGAAACTACGTCGACGACATGGAGACAGCCATCGAGGCCTACCGCACCCAGGCCCAAAAAGTCCTCTTTGAGAGCGTCGCCACGGTCCTGGCCGTCGTGGCGCTGGGCATCGGGTTGGCGGCCGTGCTGGCGCTTTGGTTGGGACGCAGGATCGGCAGGCCCCTCAAGGAACTGAACACGGCCCTCGAGAAGCTGGCCCAGGGAGAAGCCGATCTGACGGTCTCGCTGCCCGTCCGGACCGCCGACGAGGTCGGCAGGCTCGCCCAGGCGTTCAACGCGTTCGTCGGGAATCTGAGGACCCTGTTGACCACCGTCCGCGGCTCGATGCAGTCGCTGGGAAACTCGGGAGCCGACCTGTCTTCGAGCACCACCGAGACCGCGGCGGCCACCCACCAGATCGCCAGCAACGTCCAGAGTGTCGGAAATTTGGTCACAACCCAGGCCGCCAGCATCACCGAGACCTCGGCCACCGTCGAGGAAATCGGCAAGACCTTCCAAAGTTTCCACAAGATGATCGAAACCCAAGCCGAAGAAGTCGGGCAGTCCACCCGGTCCCTCGAGACCATGGTCGGGGAAATCCTGGCACTCGTCTCCGAGGTCGACCAGTCCTCCGGGCTGTTCCGCACTTTACAGAAAGACTCGTCGAACGGCATCAAGACCATGGGCGACGTGGCCACCGCCGTCGCCCGGATCACCACCCAGTCGGCGAGGCTTCAAGAGACCAACCAGGCCATCACCTCGATTGCGGGGCAGACGAACCTGCTGGCGATGAACGCTGCCATCGAGGCGGCCCACGCCGGTGACGCGGGTCGGGGGTTCGCCGTGGTCGCCGACGAGGTCCGCAAGCTTGCCGAATCGGCCTCGCTCCAGTCCAAGGAATCCAAGACCGCCCTGAAAGAAATCCAGCAGGTCATCCTCGAAGTCCGGCGGGCCGCGGCCGAGGCTGGCGACGTCTTTTCGGCGATTTCGGACCAGGTACCCCGGGTGGTCACGCTCCAGACCCACCTTCAGGAGACTCTCCAGATCCAGGCGGTCGAGAACAAGAAGGTCCTCGCCATGTTCCAGGCCATCGAGCGGTTGTCCTCGGAAATCCGGGGAGGGAGCGCCGAAATGGAATCCGGGACCCAGACCATCCTGGAGGAGATGAACCGACTGGTCCGGATCAGCCAGGAGGTCCAGTCGAGCATGGGAGAAATCGCCCACGGAACCGAGGAGATCAACCTCGCCATCCACGAGATCTCGACTCTGACGGTCGGGACCAAGGATTCCATCGACGACGTCGACAGACTGACCCGGCGGTTCGTGCTCTAGGAGTCTCGGTGGCGCTTCCAGAACCACAACGCCATGAGCATGACGCCGTGGTCGTACTCCCCCTCGCCCACCTGCTGGAGCACCTCGGCGACGGGACGGAGGCCGACCCTGACGAATTCATGGTCGTCGAGGTGCCGGTCTCCGTTGAGGGTCAGTCCCTCGGCGCGGAACGTCGAAACGTGGTTGGTCATGAAGGACGGGTTGGGGTTTGTCTTTCCCAGGAAGGTCAGCGAACGGGCCCTCCAGCCGGTTTCTTCTTCCAATTCCCGGCTCGCC
>JGI26470J50227_1000621_pt1 | contig 14135 bp, 9 predicted proteins | sample FreactTroBogLake_FD_50227 | JGI IMG/M metagenome (IMG submission 50227) | reverse complement strand
CGATGTTAGTCCGCTTGTGGTGACCGCTTCGCTTGCCAAGCGGAGCTCCGGATCCCTTCTCGATTCCCACAATCGCCGGTTCCTGTTTGTTTCCGCATTTTCCGAGCCGCTCCGAATGGGTCTAGCCCGCTACCTTCCGGAAGATGAAGCACTCAGGCCCCTTCAAGCCACAATATCTCTCTACCTGATCTTCACGGCACTCTTCACGGTGATTATCGTCGCTTTCGGGGTCTACTCGTACCGTACTGTCCACAAACCTCTCCGCCAAATGATGCTCTCATTTCGAAATATTGAGACCGGCGATCTGACTGTCAGGATCGAGCACCGCCAGCATGACGAGTTTGAGTATCTTTTTCATGGATTCAATCAGATGGTCGAGTACCTGCAGACGCTGATAGGCCAAGTCTATCAGCATAAGATCCTGGTTCAGGAGGCCGAACTCAAGCAGCTGCAGGCCCAGATTAACCCTCACTTTCTGTACAACAGCTATTTCTTGCTTCATCGGATGATCAAGAACAGGGACTGGGACAACTCGGAGAAGTTCTCGAGATTGATGGGACGATACTTCCAGTTCATTACGCACATCTCGTCTGACGAGGCAAGGTTGGCGGAGGAGGTAGAACACGCGCGAATTTACGCCGAGCTGCAGTCCCACCGTTTCATCGGCCGGATCAGCGTTTCGTTCGTGCAGCTTCCCAAAGAAGCTGAGACAATCCTGGTTCCACGGATGATCCTGCAACCGCTCCTCGAGAACGCTTTCGAACACGCCCTCGACAAGGAGTTGACCTCGGGCCTCTTGAAGGTATGGTTTGAGATCGGAGGCGGCCTTGAGAAATCGGTTCGAATCTATGTCGAGGACAGCGGCGGAGTCGATCTAGACCTAGAGGCGATCCGAGCCGGGCTGGAGGCCGCCCACGGAGACCACCAATGGACAGCGCTGGGAAACATTCACAGGCGGTTGACCCTCCGCTTCGGCATGCACGCTGGGCTCTCCGTCTTCCTTTCGGAACTCGGAGGCCTGGGGGTCAGAATGGAGCTGCCGTGTACAGACTGTTGATTGTTGACGATGAACGGCCGGTTGTTGACTGGCTGGTCGAGCTGTTCTCGACCCTGGTTGAGCCTGAACTCGATGTCTACAAGGCCTACTCGGTCACTGAAGCGCTCGAACTGATCCAACGGGTAAGCGTCGACATAGTCTTGTCGGACATTCACATGCCGGGTCTGAGCGGGCTGGACTTGGCGCGTAAACTGAACGCCGGGTGGGCCGACCGGAGGGTCATCGTCCTATCAGGCTATCGCGAGTTTGACTACATCTACCAAGCAGCGAACCTGGGTGTGTTCCGCTATGTTCTGAAGACCGAGGACGATGAAGTCATCGTGTCCGCGGTCCTGGATGCCATTGAGTCGATAATCACTCAAAAGCAAACCTCCTTCCGTCAGATTCAGGCCGAGGACGACCGTGCCCTGGTCACCTACATGGAGGCATGCGCGTTCTACCTGACCCAGATCAACTGTACTGGAGTCCCGACATACGACGGATCTTCGGGGAAATTCGAACCGCTGAAACCAGACCTGCCGATCTTTCCTGTCTTGGGCCGCCAGGTGGGCGGAGAATCTCAAATGGGTGACCTGGAGAAGTGGAGAAGGCGCCGCATGCTTCATCTTCTGTTTCAAGACCTTATTGCTCCAGCTGCCGTTTCGTTTATGGTGCCGCGAGACGAGAAGGACCTTCTTTTCCTTCTCCAGCCTCTGGCACCCGGCGGCTTGGAACGGCCGGAGTTTTTGATTCAGCTGGTCGAGAGTTTCCAGAATAGTTGCGCAGAATCGTTTCAGACGAAACTTGGGTTCTCCTTTCCGGCTAAACCTATTCATTTCAAGAATCTAAGAACTTTCCAACAGGGAGAGTTTTCAGTGCCGTTTGAGAACGCCTCAGAAAAGCCGGGAAACCGTCTTCTGGCCACCCGGATCGAACAGTTCGTATCTGCAAACCTCAGCGGAGATCTTTCTCTGACCAACATCTCGAAGAACCTGTATTACAACCCCGCATACATCTCGCGAGTCTTCAAGAAGGAAACGAACAAGAACCTCATCGCCTACGTTCGTGACACGCGAATTGCCACCGCAAGAAAACTGCTCTCAGAAACCAACGCCAACATCTACGAAATCGCCACAAGTTGCGGTTTCGACTCTCCTCAATACTTCGCAACTGTGTTTAGGAAAGTCGAAGGCACCTCCCCACAGGAATACCGAAACCTCCGGAGCCGTTAGGAAACTAGTCAAGACTTTGAACAAAATGTCAAAACCTTGAAATATGCGACTGGCCGACGGCGGGTTTAGCATAAGGGATCGAAGGCCTTCGACATCAACTCATTGGAGGAAGACATGCAAAAAGCATTGGTTTGGCGGATCGCCGTCGCAGCTTCACTGGCACTGCTCGCGACCTTTTCCGCCTACGCTGACGATCCGTTTGGAAAATACTCTCCGGCCATCACAATGACATCGGTGGGCCAGATCAATGGTGCGGTGAAGTTCCCCGAAGGACAAGATTGGACCAACAACAATTGGACCCAGGACTTTGCCGACAAGTTGGGAATTAACGTCAAGTACGACTGGGTTACAGATACGGCGAGCTTTCCCAGCAAACTTCAAATCACCATCGCCAGCGGTGATTTTCCGGATTTCGCGCTGGTCGACATGGCCAATTTTGTCAAGCTTCAACGAGCCGGGCAGCTGGCCAATCTTCAGGACGCTTACGACAAATTTGCCAGCCCTGACCTCAAGGCAGCCATGGACAACTTCAAAGAAGGGTTTAGGTCCGGGATGATCGGAGGCAAACTCTACGGTCTGTCTCCCCAGTTCTGGGGAATGGTGACCGGACCTCAGACACTTTGGATCAGAAGCGACTGGCTGACGAAATACAAACTGCAGCCACCGAAGACAATGGCCGACTTGGAGAAGATCGCGACCACCTTCATGAAGGGTGAGGGCAAAGGCGCCTTCGGCATTTCGCTGAGCAACGACAGCATGATGTACGGCTCGATGAATACCCTCAGGGGCTGGGCCAATGGTCTGCACGCCTATCCTCACATCTGGATCAAGGATGCGCACGGGCATATTGTGTACGGCTCAATCCAGCCTGAAATGAAGGCAGCCCTCAAGTACTTCCAGGATTGGGCCAAGAAAGGCCTTATCAACAAAGAATTCGGAGTCAAGAACACGGACGCAGCCAACGCCGACATGTTGAGTGGAAAGGTAGGTATTACTTTCGGCGATCAGTGGTTGTCGTTCTGGCCTTTCAACGACGCTGCAACGAAGGACCAGACGGTCCTTTGGCAAGCCTATACTATCCCTTCCATCGATTCTAAGCCGGTCAAGGTCCAGGCGGCGTGGCCGATCGGCAGCGTCTACGTTGTAAACGCCAAGTCAGCCCACCCCGAGGCTATTATCAAAATGGCCAACGAGTTCGTCAAACTGTATTTCCATGACAGTCCCGAAACCTTCCTTAGAATGGTCAACCCAACGGGCAAAGACTCGACCTACTGGAATTGCGCGCCCGTCAATGTGATTGACCCAAGCTACGAAGAGAATCAAACCAAGTTGATTTGGGCAGCTTTGAAGAACGGAGACACGAGCAAACTCATTGTCCCCTACAAGGGCAACTACGACGAGATGATGAAATGGGTGAACGACAAGGATCCGGCCGGCTATGGCCGCTACTACCAGATGGGCCCCAAGGGTTCCTATACTACCATCATCCCATTCGTTGACTCGGGGAACTACGTCCTCAACGAGTTGAGAGGACCGGATACCCCCACACTGGCGAAGAACAGGTCTACCCTCGAAACCCTCGAGTCCAACGCGTTTACTAAGATCATCCTGGGTGTAGCCCCCCTCGATTCCTTCGATCAGTTTGTTGCCGACTGGAAGAAGCTTGGCGGCGATCAAATTACAAAGGAGGTCAACGACACCTACGGATCCCCCTAGTAGCAGCTTCTTGCCTCCACGGCCCCAAAACCACCGTGGGGCCGTGGAGTCTGCTTCATTTCAGAACTAATGAGGGGATTGGGATATGATTCATGTCCGCCGAAAGAGAAAGACGGCCGCTCTGCACCTGATGCTGCTGCCCGCCGTCCTTATTCTGGCCATCTACAGCTACGGTCCCACGTTGGGTTCGTTCATCGCCTTTCAAGACTTCACGGCCGCCCAAGGGTTTCTGAAATCGCCCTGGATAGGTTTTGACAACTTCGCATTTGTCATGAGAATGCCGGGTTTCTTCTCGGTGATATGGAATACGGTCTATATTTCGGTCCTGAAAATGGTCGGATTGATCGTGGTTCCCGTGGTGGTCTCGTTGCTGCTGAACGAAATCGCTCACGAGGGGTTCAAGCGAACTATACAGTCGATGATCTACATGCCCAACTTCCTCAGCTGGGTGATCCTATCTGGAACTCTGATCGAAATCCTTTCGCCTTCGTCAGGAATTGTTAACGGCCTATTGGGCGTTGTCGGAATCAAGCCGATCTTCTTCCTCGGAAACACTTTCTGGTTTCCCCTCACCCTGGTAGCGTCAGAGATTTGGAAGAGCTTCGGCTATTCCACAGTCATCTACCTAGCGGCGCTGACGAGCATCGACCCTTCCTTATACGAAGCGGCGACAGTGGATGGAGCAAACCGATGGCAGCAGATGAAGAGTGTAACGCTGCCTGGCATCCTTCCCATCATTGTGCTGATGTCGGTACTGAGTCTAGGAAATATCCTCAATGCGGGGTTTGATCAAGTCTTCAACCTCTACAGCCCCCAGGTCTACGACACTGGCGATATTCTGGACACCTTCATCTACCGGCTTGGCCTTGTGGAGGCCCAATTCGGTCCCGCGACTGCTGTAGGGCTGTTCAAGACCGCAGTGTCGCTGCTGTTTATCGTGGCTTCCTACTGGATGGCCGACCGTTTCGCCAAGTATCGAATTCTGTGAGGTTGACCATGAAGAGCCAGTCGATGGGCCGCAAAGCGTTTCTTGTTCTTGATCACATTATTCTCGCCGCCTTGGGGGTCCTCTGTTTGCTCCCTTTCCTGAATCTTCTGGCCATTTCTTTCAGTTCCAGTTATGCTGTTTCCGCCAATCTGGTTGCTTTTTGGCCTGTCGGCTTCAACACAAAGAACTACGAGCTGATGATGAAGTCGGGGCAATTCTTGACGGCTTTCGGAGTCTCTGCTGTGAGAGTCATCCTTGGGGTCGGACTTAACATGATTATGATCGTCCTGTGCGCCTACCCCTTGTCGAGGGAGAAAAGCCAGTTCCCCAGCGGCAGGTATTACGCCTGGTACTTTGTACTTCCGATGTTGTTCAACGTTCCCTTGATCCCTTGGTATCTTGTCATAAAATCAACGGGACTCATCGACACTATGGGAGCGCTGGTCATCCCGGGGGCGGTCCAGGTCTTCAGCATCATTGTTTTGCTGAACTTTTTCAGGGCCCTTCCCAAGGAGCTGGAAGAAGCCGCCTACATGGACGGGGCCGGCCACCTTGCCACCCTGCTGAGGATTTACGTTCCACTCTCAGCACCCAGTCTGGCGACGTTGACGCTATTCAGCCTCGTCTATCACTGGAATTCGTGGTTTGACGGCCTGATACTTATGAACCGGCCGGAACACTACCCTCTTCAAAGCTACCTTCAAACGATTCTGATCACACCGGAGACCCTGCTCCACAACCTGGCCAATACCGGTGACCTGAGCCGCATCTTGAACTTCGTCAGCGCGCGGTCGAGTCGGGCCAGCCAGATCTTCATCGCAGCCCTCCCGATCCTGCTCGTCTATCCGTTCCTGCAGAAGTACTTCACCAAGGGATTGGTTCTTGGGAGTGTAAAGGGCTGAAGGGCTACGAAGCCGGGCGCCGGTCCTCGCCTGTTGGGATGACCAAGGAAGGGCCGGTTGCCACCGATGACTTTTCGTGCGTCCGGCCAAATTGTGCCACATGGTGAAAGGAGTGACACGTAATGCTTTACAAACCAGACTGGGAGAGGGCCCAGCAGAAGTTCGAAGAATACTGGAACCGAGAGAATCATGACCGTCCCCTGATCGCGATTCAGGGGACGAAAGAATGTCGCTCTGCGCCTCGAGTGAAGGCCCCGGACAAACTCTCCGATCGTTGGCTCGACGGCGAATACATCGTTGCAAGATCTCGAGAGCACTTTTCGGGCACCTATTTTGGTGCCGAGGCCTTTCCTAACCTCTGGCCCAACTTGGGACCGGACCTCTTCGGAGCCATCCTGGGTGATGAACTTGAGTTTTCAAAGGACACGTCCTGGTCGCGGCACCTGCTCGACGATTGGGACGACGTCAACGGATTTAGCCTCGACCCCGAGAATCGCTGGCTGAAGGCAATCACCGCACTGACAACCATCGTCGTCGAAGAGGCCCATGGAGACTACTTCGTCGGAATGACAGATCTTCATGCCGGAGCAGACGGCTTGGTTTCGCTACGGGGCCCAGAGAACCTCTGTTGCGACCTCATCGACCGTCCTGAAGCGGTCGAGCGGGCTATCCTTGACTTGTTTGAGGTTCTTAAGGAGGTTCACAACAGACTTTCCGCCATCACCCGCGCCTACCAAACGGGAAGCGCCGACTGGCTCGGGGTCTGGCATCCCGGAAGGGCCCTTGTCACGTCTTGCGACTTCATGGGGATGATATCATCGGATGCCTTTCAGAGATTTGTAAGACCCGAATTGTTGCTCGAGCTGGACTGGCTCGACGCGTCGATCTTTCATGTCGATGGTCCGTCGGCGTTGCGGCATCTGGACTCTCTTCTGGCGATCCCCGCCCTCGATGGGATTCAGTGGTGCTACGGTGCCGGCCAGCCGACCGCCGCGCACTGGATCCCTGTGTTGCAAAGAATCCAGGCCTCCGGCAAGCTAATCCACATTACCGTCTCGCCGAGTGACATTCAACCGTTGTTGGAAAACCTCAAGCCAGAGGGGCTGTTCCTCGACATCAATCCCATGCCCAACGACATCAGCGGGACCTTTCACTTTGAGGAAGAAGAAGCCCGCGACATCGTTGCCAAAATCGAACGTTACTATAGACTGTAGTATCCACTGGAGCGAAGGGCCCCAACACCAGCCCCTTGGTCAATCCACGTGTTAAGTCCTGAATTTTGGAGAATCCCCCTTCGCGGTCTGGCAGGCCGCTATGAACCGTCTCACCTCGAACCAGTCTGAAACATGCCTATCCTCTCCTCAAGGGTAGCACCAGTCACCGTCATCTGAGTTGCCATTTGGGTGACCCCGTCGGCTGCTGATCGAATCTCGGCCACCCGCATTCGAATGTCGCTCATCGAACTCGCGAAGGCGGCGGCGACCGCGTCCAAGGTCTCCATCGCGGTGGTGATGGATCTCGCGTCTCGGGACATGATCGTTGAATCAGCGCTCACGGAGGCGGAGCTTTTCCGAAGTTCGTCCATCGCCGTGAGGACCCGCCGCCCGCCGATTTCCAATTCCCCAAGATTGTTGCTGATTTCCTTCGCCGACTGGCTGACTGTCTTGATCTTCAAGTCAATCCGGGCAAACCGATCGGCATTCTCGGAACTTCCGTGACGAGCCTCACCGATCATTCCCACAATCTGACGGATGGACAATTCAATCTCTTGGGCGTTGCTGGCCGAGGCGGTGGCAAGCTTTCCGATTTCATCGGCAACCACCGAAAATCCTTTTCCTGCCTCTCCGGCGTGAGCCGCCTCGATCGCCGCATTAAGGGACAGGATGTTGGTCTGGGTAGAAATTTCCTCGATCAAGTCGAGGATCGAGGTGATGCTCTCAATCATCCCGGCAATAGCGTCGATCTTGTCAAAGGCCGCGCGAAAGGCCTCCTGGGCCGACGCAGAGTCCAGGACCAAGTCCTCGGCTAGAAGCCGGTCCTTCTCTGCTATCGAGTTGATCTGCGCAACGACCTTCAGCATTTGGGAAACGGACGCAGCAGACTCCTCAACCATGGTGATCTCTTTCGCTACCTTGGAATTGAGCTCCTCGATGCTCCCCACAATGCCCCCGACCGACACTTTGGATATCCTCACGCTTTCGCTAAGACGTTGAGCCTCTCCGCCCATGTCCTGAATCGACTCCACCGTTTGGTCAATGGAGGAACTAATCCTAGCGTTTCCTTCAACCAGACTGTCCCTGGCGAGAGAGTTCCGGTATGACGCCTCCTGAATTCCCGTAATGGTCTGACCCAGGTTTGAGGTCAACTCACCAAGATGGCTCGACAGTTCGCCTATCTCGTCCCGGCTCGACGCGTGAAAGTCGACGCCCAGGTCGCCGGCCCGGAGTCTTTCCACTCCGTTTGCAATCGACAGGACGCTTCTCGCTATCCGTCGAGAGAGGCTCCTGGCAATCAGCACCGTTGCGAGGACGATAAGCGAAACCCCAAGAAGCGCAAATAGAGTCGCACTTCCTCGGATTTCCTTGACCTGCGACGTTATGGCGGACTCCTGCTGGGCAATGACTGCACTGGAGGACTCCAGGTTGAGGTCAAGGGTGTCAATTGAAAAGTAGAGCGCCTTGAGGTCAGCGGCCACCCCGTGATCGGACCTTTCCAGCTTCGTCAGGGCGTACTCCTGGAGGCTCGCGGGAGATCTCATTTCTGTGTATCCAAAAGAGGCGACGATATCATCGATGACCTTGTTGTAGGCGGCGACGACTGCCTTCAGCGAGTCGCTGTTCAAGTCCTGAAGTCCCAAGAGAACGTCCAAGGACTTGGCCAGGGATGGATCAAGTTTGCGCAACCGGTCCAGCTTCTTCAGAGCCTCGAAGTTTCGCTGGTAGTCCTCAATGGAGTCGACAAAGATCTGTTTCTGCGAATCGACAAGGCCCCTGGCGACGCGGTTCACCTGGATTCTAAGATTGGTTGCCGACGTCGAGACTTGAGAAAGCACGTCAACCTCGCTCTGAATCGCTTCTAGGGGCGACAGAGACAGGAAGTAGACCCCCGCCGACGCGAGACACAGCAAGATGGTCCCGAAGGCCAAAAACGCCAGTTTGTTCCGAATTTTCATAGTTGCTCCCTCGAAAAAAAAAGGCCCCCCGCCGACAGCGGGGGGCAACCAGCAAACGCGTCCTACTTGGCTTTGTAGATCTTCTTGGCGAGGTCCGGAAGGACCATCATCGATTCGACGTTGTACTGCTTCTCGGGAACGAACGACTTGTCGTTCATCATCTTCTCACCGATCTCGTAGGCCTTGTCGGTGCAGGGGGGATACACAAAGGTCGCAGCGAGGATACCGTCCTTGGTCTGCTCAATACCGCCGCCAACACCGTTAAGGCCGTCCACACCAATGAAGATCATCTTCTTCTCGCGGCCCAGGGCCTTCGCAGCGAGATACGCGCCGACGGCCATGGGGTCGTTGTGCCCGTACACGATGTCGATCTGGGGCTGGGTCCTGAGAATCTCGGTCATCCGGTCGCGGGCGTTGGACTGCATCCAGTTCGCAACAGCGTCGCCTACCTTGACGATCTTCGGGTACGCCTTGATTACGTCGAACGCACCGTTCTCGCGCTTGGTCTCGCCCTCCACTCCCAAAAGCCCGTGAAGGTCCACAATGGTTCCCTTGGGTTCACCGTACTTCTTGGTCAGGTAGTCGACGATGTATTGGCCGACAAGCTTTCCAATGGCGTAGTTGTCCGACATGATCCACGTGTCGTAGTTGTCCGCATTTTCAATGTCACGCTCGAGGCTGATGACCGGAATTCCGGCAGCCTTGGCCTTTCCCATGACCTCCGAGAGGGGACCGCGTTCATTGGGCGCAACAATCAAGAGGCTCGGCTTGAGGCGGATCGCGGTCTCAATCTGCGAGATCTGGCGCGAGTTATCCTGCTGAGCGTCCAGGATCTGGAAGGTAACGTCCTTGTCCTGAGCCCAAAGAGCCTTGAACGAAGCGTTCTGCGCGGCCCGGTATGGCTCGCCATTGTTGCACTGGCTGAAAATAACCAGCTTCTTGTCGCCGGCGCTTGCCAACGCTACGACTGCCGCGATCAAAACGATCGTGGTGAGTATCTTCTTCATAACAGAGTCCTCCGAGAAAAGTTTCTTCTGCGACCTACGGTCGCTTTTCTATTACTGATTGCTATTTTCGAACGCGCGGCATTTGAAGCCAGACGGCAAAGACAATGATGACCGCCTTGCACATCATCTCAACGTTGATGTCAATGCCTTTCAGCCGGAACATGTTCGTTATGACACCCAAGATGAAGACCCCGACGATGGTTCCGAAGATGGTGCCCTTTCCTCCTGCCATGTTCGTACCGCCGATCACGACGGCAGCAATGGCATCGAGCTCGTAGGACACGCCATCATTTGGGTTTCCCTGATGATTCTGTGCGGCGTGGATAACGCCGGCGATTCCGACAAGAAGTCCCGACAACGCGTAGGTCAGGACAAGGGTTCTGTGGACCGGCAGACCCGCGTAGCGAGCGGCAGTCGGGTTGTCTCCTATCGACCGGACCTGAAGTCCGAACACAGTTCGAGACAGGATGATGTAAAAGATCAGCGCCAAGATGATGAAGGTGAGCATGACGACGGCTTTCTCCGAGAACATGCCGCAGAAGGACGCCGTAATGTCTTTTCCAAATCCAATATCGATGTTGGCATTGTCTGTTAGGAAACGTGCAAATCCACGAAGGCCGATCATTCCTGCCAGGGTAATAATGAATGGCTGAACCTTCAGCTTCGAAATTGCAAAACCCATCATTGCACCGAGGCTCATGGTCATCAGGAGAGTCAGCGCGATGATGATAACAATGTGCGTCGTCCAATCGCCGTCGGTGGGCCACTGCATCAGCAGCTTGGCGGCGAAAGTCGATGCGAGCGCCAGCATTGACCCCACGCTGAGGTCGATCCCCCCCGTCAGGATGACGAAAGTCATGCCAATCGCGATGATTCCGTTCTCGGAAACCTGCCTTACGATGTCGGTGAGGTTTGCTTGGGATAGAAAGATGACCTCCATCGTGTCCCTGTCCCGGGGGCTCAAAATGATGGCGGCAATGAAGATGAGCGCCAAACCGGCCAGCTGGCGCAGGCCAGCGACGGTGGTCAAGGAGTTCGATAGGACTTTCCTACCCTTTTCCAGCGATTCTGTGAACATTATCTTGCTCCCCTGTGTTCTGTTTCCGATAAGTTGAGACCCATCGCATAGCGAATGATCTCTTCCTGGCTTGTCTCGGACGTATTGAGAATGCCTGCGGCGGCTCCCCTGTAAAGGACCAGGATTCTGTCCGTACAGCCAAGCAGCTCTGTCAGTTCCGAACTGACGAAGATGACGCTTCGGCCTTCCTTGACGAGTTCGTTGATGATCTTGTAGATGTCTTGTTTCGCAACGATGTCCACGCCTCTGGTGGGGTCGTCGAGAAAGAGAATCGAAGAGTCGGCGAGCAGCCAGCGCCCAACCAACGCCTTTTGCTGGTTGCCACCACTGAGGGTATTGATGCACACGCCCGGATGAGCGGCCTTGATCTTGGTTGCCTCGAAGGTCTTGTTGACGAGACCCTCAACCCCCTTCTTGCGGATGAAACCCAGGGTCTGATTCTTGTCTGCAACCGTGATAGACACGTTGTCGCTGACCGACTGCTGCATGAACAGTCCTTCAAGTTTCCTGTCGCCAGGAATCAAGCCCACCCGCCTGCGAATGGACAGCTGCGGCGAATTTCGTGTGACTCTACGGTTATTGATCGTGATCGACCCAAGGGTTAAGGCGTCCAGGCCAAAGAGAGCCTTTCCTAACTCGGCGCTGCCGCAGCCAACGAGTCCTGCGACGCCAAGCACCTCGCCCTCGTGCAATTCAAACGAAATGTCTTTCAGAAGTCTGGTTCTCACGGATTCAAAGGCCAGGACGACTCTTTCTTTGCGCCAACTGGCCTGTCGGTTTCGGAACTCGACGGTCCTCCCGACCATCATCGCTACAATTTCATCGAGGTTTGTCTCTGTTCTTCGTTTTGTGCCAATGTAGGCCCCATCGCGCATGACAGCGATGGAGTCGGCGATGCGAAAGATCTCGTCCATCTTGTGAGAAATGTAGATGATCGTGACACCGTCGCGCTTGAGCTTCAGGACGAGTTCAAACAAGTGCTCCGCCGCTGAGCTTGAGAGGGCACTTGTCGGCTCATCCATAACAATGAGCTTTGACTCCATGCTCAGGGCGCGTGCAATCGCGACCAGTTGTATTTGCGCGATCGCCAGCTGATTAAGCGGTGTATTTGGCTCGACGCTAAGACCGACCTTCTCAAGCCAAGGCCTTGTAATCCTGGCAAGCTTTCTGTCGCTGACAAATCCGCCTTGGGCCGGCATGAGCTTGAGATTTTCCACGACCAAATTCTGGGCGACCGTTTGATTCGGAAACAAGTCTAGTTCCTGGAAGATAATGCTGATACCGTCGCGCTGGGAGTCCAGCGGGCTCTTGGGGGCGTGGTGGTTGCCTTCAAATAGCATGGTCCCTGAGTCGGGTTGGATGACGCCGAAAAGGACCTTGGCCAGTGTGCTTTTGCCCGCTCCGTTCTCACCCATCAACGCACAGATCTCCCCTCGAGCGATGCTGAAAGAGACGTCTCTGAGTGCATGAATACCGCCGAAATGCTTGTTTACCTTTTCAAATGTGATGACTGACTCCATTCGATCGCGGCTCCTCTTACTAGCTCTATAGCACCAATCGTGCCAACATTGGTCTCGGTCGGCTCGTAGGCAGCTCCCTAATGAGTCCATTGGGCTGTTCTCATTATTATATAACGATTTATGTTTTCTCGGGAGGGCTTGAGGCTCGATAGTTTCAGAAAACAATTGCGGGATTTTCGGCCTGGGTGTATAGTTTTTAAACAACTTTGACAAGTGGTGTCCAAATGCAAGACAACGGGAAAACGGTGCTCATTATCGACGACCGGGTGCGCCTCTGTGAGAGCCTGGCAGCCAGTCTCTCCGAACGCGGGTACGCGCCGGTTTGCGCTCACACGAGCGAGAGCGCCCTGGGGGTTGTCTCGAGACACCCGGTAGACGCCGCCCTCCTCGACATACGTCTGGGCGAGGAAAATGGACTGTCCTTGCTCCCCGTATTGCTGTCCCTCCGCCCCACCCTTCCTATCATTGTTATTACGGGTTACGGAACACTGGAAATCGCCGTACAGTCGGTAAAGGCCGGTGCTTTTGACTACCTTCAAAAGCCTGTGCGGATGGATAAACTCCTCAACGTCCTTGAGAATGCGCTCAGACTCTCAGGGCTGGAGGAGGAGAACCTACGGCTCCGGTCGAAAATACAAGGGACGCCCATTGTTGCCGAGAGCCAGCTCATGAAGGGTCTTCTGGCGCGCACTGCACGACTGGCGAACTCTGACCTGCCGATTCTTATCTACGGAGAGAGCGGTACTGGCAAGGAACTTATTGCCAATTTTATTCATGCCAATTCGCCTCGGCTGAACAAACCCATGCAGATGGTCAACTGCGCTTCAATTTCGGAGTCCTTGCTGGACAGCGAACTGTTCGGCCACGAGAAAGGGGCTTTCACGGGTGCCGCAGCTGCCTTTCCGGGGATATTTGAACGCTCACGGGGAACCACCCTTTTCCTTGACGAGATCGGCGACATGCAGATTGGAACGCAAGCAAAAATCCTTCGCGCCATACAAAATAAGGAGATTCGAAGGCTGGGCGGTACTGAGACCATCGTTATCGACGTCCGCTTCGTTGCGGCGACGAATCGAAACCTGGAGGACCTGATCGCCGCCGGGGACTTTAGGAGTGACCTCCTCTACAGGCTCAACTCGGCCACTGTCGTCGTGCCTCCGCTCCGGGACCGAAAAGAAGATATCCTTCCATTGGCCAACTATTTCCTGTCCGAGGCCACGGTAGGCAAGTCTCCCAAGAGGTTCACAGAACAGTCGTCGCAACTGCTGGCTGCCTACCCGTGGCCTGGAAACGTCCGTGAGCTGAAGAGTGCGGTAGCCTACGCCGCGACGGTCTCCTTCGGAGACTTCATTTCACCATCCGACTTTCCCGAGAAGCTTCCGAAGAATGGGCCCAGCCAAACAGCCGAGAACCCGCGGGAGTCCTTTGAAAAGAATCTTATTCAAAGGACTCTGCTGGAAGAACGAAACAACAAGACTCGCACC